>FLOH01000376.1_pt1 | contig 104327 bp, 73 predicted proteins | sample 756751 | NCBI WGS metagenome assembly FLOH01 (sample SAMEA4026879, study PRJEB14308) | marine metagenome | biome: coastal water; material: water | depth 74 m
TACGCTTGCATGGACGAGACAGATAGTGAAAGCCTGATAGTCCACGAAATTGGGCACAATTGGTTTTACGGTATATTCGGAAATGATGAGTTAGATGAAGCCTGGCTTGATGAGGGGTTTACCAGTTTTGCAACAATTTGGTATATGGAAGAAATTTATCCAGACAATGGTTACCGGTTGACGCGCGACTATATTACAAAGTTTGAAGCCGAGAAACTCCCCCGCCAGATGTATCTCGAAAGAGACATGAAACCGGTCATCAGGTACATGTTATCTCCCAGCAACGAACCTGTCGCCATGCATAGCTTCGATTTTGCAAATTATGGATCCTATAGCTCCAACGTGTATGATAAAACCAGCCTGATGATGTACTCTCTTAAAGCGTATCTGGGTGAAGAACGCTTCCTCAACGGTATGCGTCTATATTTTGATCGCTGGGCTTTGAAGCATGTGAACGAGGATCGTTTTATCAAGGCTATGGAAGCTGGTAGTGGGGAAGAATTGGACTGGTTCTTTGATCAGTGGCTGCACACCACGAAGTATGTGGATTATAAATTGACGGATTGGGATGTTGAGAGGATTGATCAAGATCATTTCACAACTCACATTAATGTTGAAAATAGGGGCGGAATGTTTGTACCTCTATCAGCCACTGTATATGGCAAGGCAGGGGAAGTCTCAACAGCCTCCCTCAAAGAATTTAAATTTCGCTCTGCCGGAACCATTGATGTCCACTCTGAATTCCAGCCGCAACGGGTTTTTCTGGATGCTGATAATGTTTTTCTAGATGTCGATCGTAGAAATAATGATTCTCAGCACAAAATTGCCTGGCGCTATAATTACAAAGGGTGGGACGAATATCCCGACGATAGAAATTTGATTTTGTGGAAACCACAAGTGGGTTTGAGTGATTCGACTGGATTTGGGGTAGGGTTACAAGTCAAGCGAGTTTATCGAAATACTGGCAACTTCGTTGGCATGGATGTAGATCATAATCTGAAATCCGGCAATCCCGATCTGTCCATTTCCTTTAATCATGAGTTGGTAGGTCCTCACACAAAGGCCAGCTGGTCTGGTTCTTTAGGAACCTGGAAATCATTGAGTTATAGTAGTCTGGAATACGAGCTGAATTGGGCAAGAAAGTTTTGGGTAAATCCGGTCCATTATTTAACGCTCAAACTTGAGCAGACAGATGCCGAGTTTGCGGATTTCTCTCAGAATAACCGCAATAGTTTTATACGATTTGGTGTTCAATATGAGCTGCAAGATAAACTCTTAAAGGGCAATTTTGGATTCAGTGCTCAGGCCCATTTCTCACCAGCAGGTTTAGGCACCTATGGCCAAGATTTCAGTCAGCTCGCGTTCATGGGTACTTTTACCAGGTCTTTTGACCTGTTCAAAATCAATAACCGCAGCAATCTGCTGGTCAATGGAAAAACCACTCCGGATTTGGTTAAAACCAGGCTTGCTTCGAGTGATCTTAGATCAACATACCTTAATCGCGGCGCGTCCAGCCTTCATAACTTAAGCAGTGCAGGATTGCTGGGTTCTCGATACTATCTTATTGGCGGTGGCAGAATGCGTGGTTACGCAGACTCTTTAGATGTCCCCGTGAATTTCATCTGGTCCAACAATCTCGATATTACGCTTAGCAATATACCGCACACGTCAGATGAGGTTGAATTTGGTCTTTTTATGGATCTTGGACAATCCTCAGAGGATGGACGAACATGGGAAATGTTAGGTGATGCAGGTTTCAGTATTAGCTACAAACCTGCCTGGAAACGAAAAAGCTGGCTAACGACCCTTATCCGCCCCATAAATTTAAAGCTGGAGTTTCCCATCACCCGTTATGAGAATTCGGAATGGGTGAGCACGCTCATGGGCAAACCCTGGGTGTTTTCAATATCCAATTAACTGACTGAAACGGAAAATCATATGCTGCGGCAACTTACCACTTTAACGATTACGCTCCTCATGCTTGGTCAGGCTAGTATTGGACAGGAGCGTTTCGATCAGTTAAGAATTTGGTCTGCTGACACAGATCTGACACTCATCGAACTCCTACGATTAGGGATAGATCCTGAAGGGATGAATATCCGTCCAGGTGTGTATGTGGATGTAATTGTAAATCAAAGCGAAAGGGAAAGTATTGAGACTCAAGGGATGATCGCTGAGGAAGTCATTGAAGACCTGAGCACATATTACGAGTCACAACTCACTCAGAGTGCCAATCGAGAACTGGGCTATGGGAGTATGGGCGGGTACTTGACCTTTGATGAGATCGTGGAAAGTATGGATTCGCTTCATGCCCAGTATCCCGGAATTGTTTCCGCCAGAGATAGTATTGGGCAGAGTTATGAAGGTCGGACGATTTGGGCATTTAAGATCTCTGACAATCCTGAGCAGGATGAAAACGAACCTGAAGTATTTTATAATTCACTGATTCATGCCCGCGAACCAGCAGCCATGATGACGCTTATGTATTTCGCCTGGCAATTGGCAGAAAATTATGATGTTGACCCGATAATGACCTATCTCGTGAACGAACGAGAAATGTGGTTTGTCCCAGTGGTAAATCCAGATGGCTATGTTTACAACCAATTCACCAACCCTAATGGCGGTGGAATGCACCGCAAGAACAGACATCTCGGTTGCACCAGCTCACCAGGCATTGATTTAAATCGCAATTGGTCCTATGAATGGGGTTATGACGATGAGGGATCTAGTCCAGATTCCTGTGGCAGTACCTATCGTGGAAGTGGACCCTTCTCTGAACCAGAGACCCAGACCATCAGGGATTTCGTTCTGAATCATGACTTTCAGACTGTGTTCAATTACCACAGTTACGGAAATTTACTTATCCGTCCATTCGGATATGAGCTCATTGTCGAGCTGCCGATCCAGGATAGGGATATCTTTATGGAAATGAGCCAGGATCTTGTTACCGACAATAATTATTTATTTGGGACTGGAGCCGAAACTGTGGGCTATCTAACCAATGGCGATGCCGTAGATTATATGTATGGTGATCAGGGAATCATAAACTTTACACCTGAAGTAGGAACCTGGGCCCAAGGTGGATTCTGGCCTCCAACAGACTTAATCTTTGAAATGGCTGAGGCGAACCTGAGCATGAACAGGCATCTGGCTGCAGTTGCAGGCAGTTGGATTGAAATTGAAAATTTTGCGCTGAGGCTTGATGATGTCCTACAATTTGAAACGATTGTGAATAGCGAACTGAGTGTACGAAACAGGGGTCTAAATACGGGGAATCATGTCACTACTCTGCATATTAGTTCGCCAGACTCCAGCCTGATACCATCCGTAAATAGCTATGATTTAACAGGATTGTCACCACAGACCAGTATCAATCTCGGTGAAACGGGACTGACATTTCAAGTCCGTGCCCACTCGGGAGAATCCGCGCAACTCGTTCTTGCCATCGAGGTTGAGGATCAATACACTCTGGTGGACACCTTTTCATGGCCTGTGGGTTTAGCTGATACAGTGTTTATGGATGATTTTGAATCCGGATTGGAAAATTGGGTTTCAGATAGCTGGGGTGTTTCAAGTGAGGCATTCACTGGACTACTTGGAATGGCTGATTCACCCTCCGGAGATTATTCAGGTGCCACTGTAACCACGGTCATATTGGATAGACCCATTGATCTACGCGGATACACAAATCCGGTTCTCAGTTTCGATGTTAAATGGGATATTGAAGCAAATTACGATTTTAGCCAGGTGCTAGCATCAGCTGATGCAGGATCTACTTGGCAGCCTCTGGCAGGGTTATATACTGATCCAGGGAATGGCGCTACCGTTCAGCCCCTGGGGGAGCCGGGCTATCACGGGTCTCATGATTGGGTTCGCGATGAATTTTCGCTCAATCTTTTTGCCGGTGTTCCAGCGCTGTTGCTGAGTTTTAATTTAACGAGTGATGCCTTTGTTGAAGCGGATGGGATCAGCCTTGACAATATCAGGGTTCTTGGCTGGGGGGTTGGCTTTCATCCTGGGGATCTCAATCGCGATGGTCAAGTAAATATAGCAGACGCTATCGTCCTCCTCGATGATATTCTCAACAACAATCTCCTGTATGGGGATGAATTGGAATTGTCAGATTTAAATCGCGATTTGCACACTGATATCAGTGATTTGGTGCTTCTAATAGAAGTCATTTTACAAAATTAACTCAAAAAATATTGATCGGGTCAGCTCGGTCAAGACCTGCAAAAAATCAAGTGCAAAATGTATTAATCAGCATTTGTAATGTTTGAGGACAGCAAGCTATATTCGGCCGTTTTTCAGGAGTCACAATTTGTAGCAACGGGGAGAATGTACAGACGTGAGATTTCTTATTGTCATCAGTTTAACTTTCCTCCTGATTACTTGCGCCGCCATGGATATTCCTGATGCAAAAAATGGAACAGCCCCATCGAGCACCATCTGCATTGCCTTAGCAGATAGTTTATGGTCTTTGCGAGCGGATTCGGCTACCGCATGTCGGGCACTACAGACCTATATACAGCTTGCAACAATGGACTCTTCCTCAATCGAAGTCTGGTCCAAGTTGTCCCGGGCTTATTATTTTGTCGGTCAATATCTTACGCCGAAAGCCGTACTACGGGATAGTCTGTTTATATCGGGCTATGAAGCCAGCCAGGCTATCCTGAATCAGAATAGCAAATATCGCAACTTGCTATTCTCAACTGGAGATGAAAGAGTAGCAGTGCGCGGACTGGACCTCAGTGCAATCGATGCCTTGTATTGGGGAATGGCCAACTATGGTCAGTGGCTGGCGACAAAAGGGAGCTTGGTGCGTCTAGGCCAACGCGAGTTAATCTGGACCACGCTTGAACATGTCAAATATCTGGATTCTACTTACTACTTCGGCGCTTATTCCCGTTTTAAGGGAGCACTCATGGCACGGGATCCGATGAAAGCGATCGATACGCTGGCAATCCGAAATGCCTTCGAAACAGCAATTCAAATAGCTCCAAATTACTTGGGGAACTATACTCTAATGGCCAGAAATTATTGTCCGTTGACTGGTGATAAAAATCTTTTTTACCAATTACTGACCACGGTAATTAACTCAAAAATCAATCCATCTTTGCCCTACTATCCGGAAAATTTTTACGAACAAGGTTTAGCGGCAAGATTGATAATCACATCCGAAAAGGAAAAATGGTTTATGCGATGAAATCTTTTCGAGCTGAAATTCAAAATAAAAATGCATCCCTACAGGTCTTACTGACATTGTTAGTGCTTTTGGCCGTCATTGTGATAGCGAGCGTTTTGCCAGCAGGGGTCAAAATGGGAAAATCGGAAAAACAGAATTCGAGTTGGGAAAGCTCTGTAGTCAAGCTCCCCTAGGTAGCAGCTGTTATTGATCAAAGCTGAAAGGGTGGCTCTTTCATAGAGGCGAGAGCTGCATTTAGCTTTTCTTCATCAATACTGAATTGTCGCTCATCAGCTAACTTTTTCGAGATGCCGAGATATACATCTGATTTAAAATAACTTCTCAACTCTTTTTGCAATGGGATGATCTGTTTGCGAGGTTGCCATTCAAAGGGTTCCCCACTTTTCACTCGTATTATGCACCCCGTTGCACTTGCCCAGGCGATCACAGCAAGCCTGTATTTTTTCCAGAGATCCTGGGCAATTTTAGTTACATCAGCCTGTACATGGGGATTTAAGAATACAAATCGCTTGCTGAATAGCAACGCTGTGTGATAGTATTCTGGAACATTGACAATCCCATCCACCTGCAAATGTCTTCCCATGATGGTAAAGAGAGCCATCAACTCGTCGCCAAGACCAAGACCGGGATGAAATTGTCCCGGCAGTCTGGGTTTACTGGTAGTGAAATTTGACTTAGGATTTTGTAGTAGAAGCCATTCAATCATTAAAACCCTCAGAGGTTGATGGCTCAGAAACTCTGCATCCACATCCTTGGGTACGAGTTGTTGGTAGCGTGCCACAAATTCCATGATAATATGATCGCGATTCTGATCCGGTCCATCATAAATGGTTAGTTTGTGACGATAGGGATCCGTGGTATTTACCGAGACGCTGAGATTACGGAAACCAAGACGACGAGCTTGACGATCAAGGCCGAATCTTTCCATAATAAATTTAATGCCATCCTTGGAATATTTGCCGAGAAATAGCCCTGAACTATTGGAGGGGCTCCCTGTTGAAAAAAGGTCATCCCAACTCAATTCCAGCTGATCAAAATTAGTTGCGATATCCATGGGCGAGATACGCTTGGCGATTCGTCTGTATTTTTGATAAAGTCTGGTCATTTTTTGTTAACTAGAAACTATATGTTAATCCCAAAGTCAAGTTTGAGAAGTCTTCGAGTGGTTTGAATTTATTCCCATCTTCTTCACCACCAATAAAATAAGAGAGGGCTGCGTCCAAAGTTAGCCCTTCTGCAACTGAATAACTTGATTTCAGATTGCTCATGTATCCGGTTGCCTCCAGATTAATCATGAGCAGTGCACCCAACTCGAGATTGTTATCCAGGAGGGTGATCATTGAGGATAGCATCACTACCCTGTCAGCAATTATGGCGAAAGGTGTTCCCATACCCGCTGAAAAAGCTGGAACACTTATACTCCCAAGTTGCGCGCGAATCGGATCAAGAGCATGGTCGCTGGTATCTTGCAAAAAAGTCTGGGCTGCAATCAGATCGCTTCCCGGTATAAATTCAGATTCCGTCGAGAGATAGTTTGTATTAATCAACTGACCCATAAGTTGAACTGTGTTGGCAAATGCGTACTCTAGCTGAACAACCGATTGTAGATATTGAGCATCATAGATAAACTTTGATATGTCATAGTCTATTTCCGGTGTAGTCGTTCTGAAGTAAGCGAACTCACCTCGCAAGGTCCAGTTGCCAGGGAAAAGGACAGCATCAACGCCTATGACATCAGTGCTGCGGTAGCTAAGGTGACTTATGAAATTTGGTACTTCCCCAAGTAAAAAAGGTGAAATATCAACTTCCATACTGGCTGGGGAGAAGGAACGATCGTGACCTCTGAAATAGGAGGCTGAAATATCCCCAATGCCCAGGGCATATTGTAATCTGGCACCGAATTCAAATTCATCTTCTGGTAATGAAAAAATCGCGTCAGCGGGAATCGGAATTTGGATGGGAAAATCTGGCTCGTTCAAGGGGAAGCGATTCGATTCAAATTCGGGGATGAGGATCAATTCGACTTGCACATCACCAAAATAAGCTTTTCCTGCAACGCTCAATGTCCCCAATTTTCTATCAGTTCCCGACAGGAACATATAGTAATAATCATATGGAGACAGATTGTCCGTGGGATTATTCCCATCTGCGGCGCCCCAGGTGTGTATCAGCTTACCCAGTCGAATCGCACCGAAGCTAGGGTACCATTCCAGATATGCTTCTCTGAACTGAACCATATCATCCGATATCTCAGCATCTTTCCAGCGTGTTTCAATGGCGGTCGAGGTCTTGAACACAAAATCACCCCGGGCATAATCAACAGAAATATTGACTGGACGAAATGGGAGATTGATGACTTTGCCATTGCTGGTACGAAACATGGCTCCCGGTGAGAACTCACCGGATACACGGAGTTGTGCAAAGAGCATGCAGGGTATCAACATGACGAGTAGCAGTGTTGATGAAAATAGCTTATTCATAAACAGTTCTTTCTGTAGCATTGAGATTCAAAAATTATTTCGGCATCCGTTTAAGATTCTTTTCCTGGAACAGGTCTGGCTCGACACCGGTGTCGACTTCAAGACTACTGAATGTGAGCCTGGTGTTGGTCATTTTCTGAACATTTTCCACAAAAATTTCTGAGGGTAAATCGTAGGATTTCTCTTTGACGAACTTCATCACTCTGCGCTTCAGGAGTTTGTCCTGCATATCATAAGCCTCATCCAAAACGGCAACCTGGTCTGCCTTGCTTACATAGGTGATGAAGCGCTTATAGGTTCGAGAGATACCCTCTTTGGGCGTACTCTCAAGGATATGGCAATCAATGCCATCCACAATTTTTTCGCCCTTGAGTGCATAGGTATATTCATCTAGTTCACGCGAGGTCATGTCCTCGTAGCTCAGATCTGAGCCCATAAAGGAATCCGCCTTTTTCTTTGAGGAGATTCTGCGCACCTTGTTAAAGGCCGGCAGCCAGAGCCGCATTTCATCGTCCTCGTCTTTATGCTCTATTTTCAGGAAGGCCACACCCTTGTCATCGGCTGGAGCCAAAAACCAGATAATTTGTTTTTTATTATCATCAGCTGTGATGGAGCGAATTGTTGATTCTCTGGTTTTACCCTGTTTGTTGGTCAGAACCATGGTCATATTGGACTTCATGTCCTTCGGTGATGCCTTGTCTTCCATGGCTTTGGCGATTTCATAACCGGTCTGAGCGAAAAGTCCCATGGGGAGTACCAGTAGTAGACCCAGCAGGAGTGTTTTTTCTAAGGTTTTCATGTGTTAATCCTTCTAAAGTTTAAATTTTTATGCAGGAACCGTTATACCCTCAATACGGGCCAATTGCTTTTTACTGAGTTCCAATAAAACCGCCAGTAAAGTCAGCGTTGCCATGGAGGTTGAGACCATGGCAAAAACCATAAGTCCGCCCATATGAATCATGGGAATAAACTCAGAGAATAATAAAGCGCCAAATGCCATATTTGATGCCGCATCAAGAATCACCGGGAAACCCACGTCCTGCATGGTTTCACGACTGATATCTCCCTCCACGCCATGACGGCGAAGCAGGGTCCGAAACTGATTAATGTAATGGATTGCAAAATCGACCCCAACACCAATAATAATAGCGGAAAGCAGCGCGGTCACATGGTTTAGATCGACGCCGAAAATTCCCATGAGACCAAAATTCAATATTACGGCTGCAGTGAGGGGGACAATGGCAAACACACCCCATAACCAATGTTTAAAGAAATAACCTGCAATCAGCGCAATGATCAGGATTGAGGCAAAAATACTGATGAATGAGCTGCGGATAATCAAAGCAACCAGATCCCTGAAAACAATGAGCATCCCTGTGATTGTGATATTCAGATCCTTAAATTCATCCTGCTGCAAAAATGTCTCAATTTCATCCACCAGAATAACCACATCCGATGTGGAAATGGAGCGCATCATGGATGTTGCCAGACCCTTCTTATAATCGTAGTCAACCAGCGAACTAAAATCGTCGGGATCCCCTGACATGGAATAAAGAGTAAACAGGTTATTGATTTTCTCTCGCGTATCAGGGATGGTCTCAAATGCGGGATCATCTTCATTCACCATGCGGTGCATTTGCTTGATTACGTCAGCGATGGAAATTGAGAGGGTTACCGATTCGTGCTTTTCCATGAAACTCTGAATGCTTACGATCTTGTTCAGTACTTCAGGGGAGCGTAGATCGGCGTTGATGAGGAGTTGGAGATCCATTGTCCCTGTCATTTCAGCATCCATGAAATCCAGACTTTGCCGAATCGGATTTTCGGGCTTGAAAAATGATTTCATGTTCACTTCAATATTCAGGCGAAATATTCCAACAGCGCCAATGATAACAACAATAGCTCCTGTGATCAACACAGTTTTGGGTCGTCTGATGACCTGATCGCCGAAAGCTACGACAAATCTTTCAAAATGACTGGCATGTGAAACAGCACTAGATTCAGGATTCCACTTTTTCAATACCAGAATAGAGGGCAGAAATACAATGCTAAGCAGCCAGGCCCAGGCAATTCCTGCTGAAATTGAAATTCCATAACCCAGGAGGGATTCGAGGGGCGCAAACACCATACACAGAAATGCGGCAATGGTTGTCAGAGCAGCCAGAAAGATAGGCAGTGCGAGAGAATTGATACTTGCTTCCACGGCCAGTCTTGTAGCTTTGTTGGTCCTCATTTTTCTGAAGAATTTTGTAATAACATGGACGCCATAAGAGTTGGCTATGGTTAACAGGATAATGGGCATGGATGTATTCATAATACCAAAAAGAAAAGCCCCAGAGCCTGTCAGGTGATACATCCAGCCATTGAAACCTAACATGAAGACCATGGATAGGACAATGGTAGCCAGCACCATCCCAACTGCTGAAAAATTTCTGAAGCTAAGCAATAAGATGAGCAACATGCCGATCAGCCCTGCACGCATAAGTTTCATTACATCAGTGCGAATGAGATAGGGAAGGGCACCTGTGAGATAGGCCTGACCGCCCCAGTGAACATCGTAATCACCGAGGTATTTGTCTGCCAGAACTGCCAACTCATTAACCAATACATCGTTTCTAGCACCTACAAGAGGCCGAATCATGACGTTGAGGTAGTCACCATTGCTCCCTAAAGAGCGGGTTTTAATTTTTGGATTATTATCCAGGTAGCTGCGCAGGGCAACTATCTCTGACTCATCCAACTCTCGATTTTCCTGCATAGCCGAAACTTCCAGGAATCCATCGTCACTCTCCATTTTATCCGAAGTTGAGAGGCAAATGATCTCGTCAACATCTGCTAACTCTTCCATGGACCGAGACAGATCCCAGAGTACGGCCAGGGTTTTCGAATTCAAAGCGTCTTCTCCCCGGATACCAAATCCGAGAAACATGAGGTCGGTACTCCCGAACTGATCTTTCAGCTCATTCCAGGTCACCATGGATTCGATGTCCTGGGGGAGCATTTTCATAAAGTCATCCTCAATAACAAAATATTGAATTCCAGATCCCATAATAACTGTCAATAGGACGGCTACAATAATACTGCGTTTCGGATGTTTTGTGGATTGATCTATAAACCACTGTTTCATAGTTGTTCCTCTATGTGTTTGAGACCTTTTTTAGTGACGATCCCCCTCAAAAATATTTCCCGGAAGCTCAGAAGGGTGTCTTTCAAACCCAGGTTATTCCTCATGAAGAATTCGGGCTGAAAAACATCATTGATGATATTCATAAAAATGATGGATGTGAGTTCCAAATCCAATTCTTCACGAATGTAGCCCTGCTCCTGGGCCTCAGTAAAGATGCTTAAAAAATCTTCCCGTCGAGCCAATCTGAACTTTTCGATCTCCCGCCAGATATATGGATACCTGGCCTTCAATTCGCTGATCTTCGATATTGAAACCCGATTGAGTGTCTTAATGATCTCGTTGATGGCAGTTTCGAATTTGTCAAGGGGATTGATATTCTGCATCCGAATATTTTGAAACTTCCTGGCAATAATGGTCGTGATATGCTGGAATATCTTTTGCAGCAGGATTTCTTTGGTGGGAAAAAATTTGTAGATAGTTTTTTTGCTCATGGCCAGATCCTTGGCCAGGCTTTCAACTGTGAACCCTTTAACGCCACCCTGAAAGATCATATCCAATCCGTGCTCCATGATGGCATTTTCCGGGGTCAAATTGTGTGGGTTCGATGGAAACGTTTTCTGTATCATTCGTTTCCAAATTAGATAAAATTATTGTTCGCGCAATATGTATTTTTGGTTTGAATTAGCGTTTTGGGTCGAAGATGAATTTGGGACGGGTGAGAACCAGTACAACAGGGAGCAGCGTTAGTGCCGCAATCAAACACATAAAAATGGATACAGCAATCAACCAGCCAAAAAAGAAAATGGGTGTAAAGGTGGAAAGCATACAAACCGCAAAACCCATAATCACGGAAAAACCGTTGATTACGATACCCTGACCAGTAGTACTCAATGTCTGAATAATGGCCTCCTCGTCACTCAGTCCTTTACGGATTTCAGTTCGAAACCGGAACAGGAAGTGAATGGTGTAATCAATGCCAATGCCAATCATGATAGAACTGAGCATTGATGTGGCTGTATTCAAGTATATGCCCATATAGCCCATGAGACCGAATACGCCGGCAATGGCAAATGCCAGGGGCATGGCGGAGATGAGAGCCGCGGAAAATGAGCGGAAGACCAGGCCAGTCACCAGGGCGGCAAATATTACAGACAGGATGAGACTACGTGTTTGCCCCTTCACCATCATAGGCATCAGATTCCCCAGAAGTACTGCATAACCTTCGCTCTTTGGCTGATTTTCAACATGAATATTTTCAGCCAGATAACTGTTTAATTCTTTTTGCAAATCTACCATATAGTAGACGTCCATGGTATTCAAACGGATAACAATCTGGGCTTCCCGATAGTCATAATCTACATAGGTATCTAAATAGCCGCTGCTGGATTCCCAGGAATACAAGAGCAAGTATTGTGAGACCAGCTCCCGAGAGTCGGGGATCTTATAATAGTCCATGTCACCACCATGCATAGATTGATGCATCAGCTTAATAAAATCAGTAATGGCAAGAGTGTACCCAACCCCTTTTTTGTCCTCCAGATAGTCCTGAATTTTTTCTATTTGCAATAAAACTTCAGGTGATTTGATATCTCCGTCTACCACGACAGACATCGTTGTACTGCCGCCAAAATTCTCATCAATAATCGTGTTGACGACCCGAACACTGGACTGTGGACTATAGTAGTTTAGAGGGTTGCTGTCCAACTCTACCCGAGGAATGCCAATTAATGAACCCATTGTAATGATCCCGAAAACAATGAGAATCAGGCCGCGATGGTGGAAAACTATCCCACCGATCCAAGCCAGTACACGTGAGAGTAGGCGATTTGCAGTATTTTTGTTCTGGCGGGCGGCGCTGGGTTTGTTGAAAATAACCAGCACGGCGGGGATAAATGTGATGGACAGTCCAAAAGCCAACGTGACTCCAAATGCAGTCAATACGCCAACTTCTCTGGATGCTGGTAAAATGTGTGACAAGAGTGACAGGAAGCCAATAACCGTGGTCAATGCAGCTAAAAACAGGGGTCGCAACATATGCTCAATAACACTGGAAACGATGGCTTTGCTATCTGCACTTTCGTCCATCTTGGCGCAATCTTCAAAGTAGCGCGTGATAATGTGTATCCCATACGCACTGGCCACTGCAATCAACATGATGGGCATAATGCTGGAAAGCACGGACAGCATGAGCCCCATCCAGGACATTAATCCTAGAGTCCCCAGAATAGAGAGGAGCACGACAAGCAAGGGCAGGACGACGCCTCGCCGAGACCGAAAACTGAAAAACAACAGGACTGCGATAAGGAGCATGCCTGCTGGAATAAAGGTGTTTGTGTCATGGCTAATATCCACAGAAATATGAGATCTGATAACTGGCATGCCGCCCAATTTCAAATCATGACCCACAGCCTGATAGGGAAGGAGTAAGCCTCTCAAGGTATCCACCAGGCTGACTTCATCAGCTGCAGGATCTGTAAAAATAAGGCAGGCAGTATATTGTCGATCCTCAGAAACAATCAGTCGACCTATCATGGGGTCAGAGGCTGCTTTGGCGGCAACAGCATCGCTTTCTGCCTGGGTCCGAGGAAGGCTCTGAATGAATCTATCAACAGACATTGACTCATCATCACTTATGATGGACTCATAATTCGTGAGGGTGATGACGTGATCAATTCCCTGAAGATCTTCCAGATCTGTCGTGAGTTCATCCATCATCGCTAATCCTGAAGCGGCAAAAACATCTGGAGCGTGGTAGATAATCAATATGACATCCAAGCCCCCAAACTGATCTTCAAGTTGTTCCATTCGAATCACATCAGGATCATCTGCAGGGATAAGGGCCTGGAGGTCTGGGTTGATGTTGATTCGGTATATGGGAAGGGCGAGAATTCCAATAAGTAAGAGATTGAGTATAATAACAGATTTCGGGTATTCTGTTATTATGTGGATGAATTTTTTCATGGGCGGCAATGTATTCTTACTGCTTCGCGGATGAAAGGAAAAGCAATCTAAATCAGACTTGAGCGAAATATTTTTAAGCTGTTTAAAAAAAACTATGCCTACCTTTTGTGGCGAATATATTAAGCGTAACTAAGAACTGAGACACGCTGATGAATGAAAAACTACTTCCTGCTCTTAAATCATTCGGATTCACATCCAACGAAGCGAAAACCTATCTTAGTTTGCTGAAGCATAATCCTGCCACAGGATATGAAATTAGCGGTAAATCCGGTATTCCTCGTTCGGCAATATATGAGATCCTGAAACGTCTTGAGACCACGGGCATGGTGAGTTGTGTAGATTCCAACCCAACCCGATATATTCCCTTACCTCCCGACCATTTATTCGATGTGCTTGAAAATAATTTTGTCGCAAATCTAGATACACTCAAAGAATCGCTGCACAACGTCAACAGCGATCTTGAAGTTGGTGATCTATGGAACATTCGTGGGTATGACAGTATGATTGATCGGGCCAGGCACATGATAAAAAATGCGAACCAATCCATTTATCTTTCGCTCTGGCTTAATGAATACAAAAAGCTTCATGAGGAATTGCAGGATGCTGAAAAACGTAACGTGAATATCATCATTTTTTCCTTCTGCGATATCCCCATCGATGTGGGAACTGTGTTTGCCTATAATTTGGATAGCGAAAGACTTCAGAATGTTTGGAGTAGTAAAATTCTTTTGGTTACAGACCACGATTCAGCCTTACTGGGCGGGGTGGACATGTTGCCCACCAATAAAGTGGCCTGGACCAGAAACTCTGCCATCGTGTCGATTGCCCTAAATTATATCATTTTGGATCTTACACTCTTTGGGCAACGCTATGAATACAATATGAGTCCTGTAATCGCAGATATGTTACATGGAGAGCTCCACAATTTAGATGATCTTCTCAGTGAAGATCATGAAGCAATTATACATTCAGCCAAGGGTTGATAATTGAATACTTACCTAACATTTAACAAGGAATCCCTCGCAAGAGGAAATCCTAACGGAGGCACATTCTATGAGTAAAATTAGAATCGGGCTGATGGGTTTTGGCGAAATTGGTAGAGATGTGTACCGATTAAGTCTGGACCAGCCTGAGATGGAAGTGGTAGCAATAAGCGATATAGGTCGAGCCGATATTTTGCATTATTTGCTTAAAACTGATGGTAGAGATCCAGTTAAAGCCGACTTAGTTGGTAACTATCTTGTTGTTGGACAACACAAGGCACGCCTGATTCACGGTGTTGAGCCAAAAGATGTTCCATGGGATGCTTTTGATGTTGATATTGTCATAGATTCAACGCATAAATTTCGAACACGAGAGACCATGCAAGCACACCTGGATTCTGGTGCCAAGCGCGTGATCCTGGGTTCTTTGCCACAGAATCAAATCGATCGCGTTGTGGTCATGGGTGTCAATGATGAAACCATAAAGCGCAGTGATAAACTGGTTTCTGCAGCTTCAGCAACCACCAATGCTCTGGCATTGATGCTTGATACCATAGATAAGGCTTTTGGTGTTGAATATGCCATGATGACCACGATACATGCCTACACCAGCGATCAACCACTTCGTGATACAGCGGCTGCTGATTTCCGACGCTCCCGTTCCGCAGCAAAAAATATTATTCCTAACGTAAATATCAGTCCTTATTGGATGGAACAAATTTTACCAAGGTTCAAGGGGAAAATAGAGGGTTCAGCCCTGAATGTACCAGTACCCATGGGCTCATTGTTAGATCTTACCTGTGTGCTTGAAAAAGGTGATACCACCATTGAGGAAGTCAATGATGCAATGCGAAAAGCAGCAGCTTTAATGCCAAATTACATCGAAATTACAGAAGACCCAATTGTATCCAGCGATGTAATTGGTAACGCCCATAGTGTGTTATTTGACACGAAGGGTACCATGAAATCATCCAAGCGCATGGTTAAGACCTTGAGTTGGTATGATAATAGCCTGGGTCAGGCCGGCCGCTTGGTGGATTTAGCCCTTGCTTATGGCAAAATTGGGGTAGAAGGAGGTGCTGCATGAGAGTAGCTATTAATGGGTTCGGACGCATCGGGCGCTCCGTCTTCCGCATATTAGATAAACGTAAAGATATAAACGTCGTAGCCATTAACGATCTATTTGATACCGCAGCGCTGGCCTATCTGCTTAAGTATGATACCGTTATGGGTGGCTTTGGCGACAGCTCTGTCCATCTCGAAGGCGATGTACTCCATACAGCCAATGATACCGTAAAAATGTTGAGTGAACGTAATCCTGCGGATCTGCCCTGGAAAGAGCTTGATATCGATGTGGTTATTGAAGCTACCGGTGTATTTACAACCAGAGCAGCCTTAACCCAGCATCTTGATGCTGGCGCAAAACGCGTCATACTGACTGTACCATCAAAGGATGAGATAGATTATACTATCGTGCTCGGTGTCAACGAAGACGGACTCAAACCTGAGCATCGCATCGTTTCTAATGCCAGTTGTACTACAAACTGTCTGGCACCCATGGCAAAGGTTCTGAATGACGCTTTTGGTATCGTCGAAGGTGTTATGACTACGACCCACGCTTACACCAATGACCAGCGTCTGGCCGATGTTCCGCACAAAGATTGGCGTCGTAGCCGTGCCGCCGCTGAGAACATCATTCCTACCACAACAGGTGCAGCCCGCGCTGTAGGTAAGGTGCTTCCTGAATTGGCTGGTAAGTTGGATGGTATTGCAGCCCGTGTTCCCGTCGCAGATGGATCAGTCGTTGATCTTATTGTGGAAGTGAACCGGAATGTGACCGTGGATGATATCAATGCTGCCGTATTAGCAGCTTCAAAAACGGATCGCTTGAAAAATGTACTTCAGTACAGTGACGAGCACCTGGTGTCCTCTGATATTATTGGAAATCCATACTCATCCATTTATGACGCTGCCTATACTCGCGTTGTTGGGAATCGTTTTGTAAAAACTTTGAACTGGTATGACAACGAATGGGGTTATTCAAACCGTGTTGTTGATCTGATCAATCTGTTCAAAGACATGAAATAATTTACACACCGTAAAAAGTACACTGGAGCCGGCCGTGAATAACGGTCGGCTCCCCTCTTTAAACCTGGAATTGAAGACGATCAGATATAAACAGGATTATGTATTAAATGGATAAAGTACAGTTCATATTTGGGATTCACAACCACCAGCCTGTTGGGAATTTTGATGATGTTTTTCAGCATGCCTGTGATCATTCATACCTACCCTTTCTCCAGGTTTTGGAAAAATTTCCAAACATCTCCATGGCTTTTCATTTTAGCGGATCTTTGATTGAATGGCTCGAAATCAATCGTAAAGAAGTGCTTGAGCTTTTCAAGAAACTCATTGATCGAGGCAATATTGAAGTTCTGGGCGGCGGTTTTTATGAACCCATCCTGGCAATGATTCCTGAAGCAGATCGGGTTGGTCAAATTAAGAAGATGAACAGCTGGGCCAAGCAGAGACTGAATTATGACATTAAAGGAAACTGGCTCACGGAAAGAGTCTGGGAACCCCACTTAACGCTTAGCATGAACCAAGCCGACATTGATTACATGGTGGTCGATGATTACCACTTCCTTGCTTCTGGTGCCGATCCCGAAGACCTGGGCGGCTATTTTTATACCGAACAAGAGGGTAAAATCCTCAGTGTTTTTCCAATCAGCCAGAAAATGCGCTATGCCATGCCCTTTGAAGATCCACAGGTCAGTATTGACATCCTGAAAAGTTATGCCACATCCAGAGGCGACAATCTGGTTGTTATGGCTGATGATGGAGAAAAGTTCGGCATTTGGCCGGGCACCTGGGACACGGTTTACGGTCAGAAATGGCTGGAAAGATTTTTCACGCTCCTTGAGCAAAATTCTGAGTGGCTAACGACAACCACTTTTAAAAAATATCACAGCGAACATAGACCACGCGCCCTGGTTTATTTACCCACTTCTTCCTATTTCGAAATGTCACAATGGACATTGCCAACGAAGTTGGGACGTCAAATGGATCAATTTACCCATGATTTAGAGAGGCAAGGTCAGTTGGAGCAGAATAAACCCTTTATTAAGGGCGGTATGTGGCGTAATTATTTTACCAAATATCCCGAATCCAACTGGATGCAAAAACGGGTACAGTTTCTCTCCTTAAATCTTGAGCAACTCAAAACCAAGGGTGGTGTACCCCAAAGCTTGACCGATGATCTTTACCGCGCACAATGTAACTGTGCCTTTTGGCATGGTGTGTTTGGGGGTCTCTATTTGCCCCATTTAAGACATGCAATCTATGAACATCTACTCAAAGCTGAGGCAGCTTTTCTAGAGCATGGAGGTAGCTTCCCTGGACTGGTTGACATTGACAGTGATGGTGTGAGAGAATACCGACTTCGCTCTGAAACGATTCAGCTATTCCTCAGTGAAGATTTGGGGCATATCCAAGAGATCGATTGGCTACCTGCTAATTTTAATGTCACCAATTATGTGCAGCGTTATGCTGAGAGCTATCATGATAAACTTGCACAGGCCAGCAGCGAGAATTCAAAGGGTGGTTCTATCCACGATATCGTGCTGACCAAAGAAGCCGGGCTGGCGGACAAGTTATTTGTCGATAGCTATCGACGTCACAGTCTGATTGATCACTTTTTTAGCCCGCAGCAGACACTTGATGCTTATTATAGTGGCTCCCTGGCTGAGGATTTATTGCCTGGGAATACCAAAGTGGTTCAAAGTGAAGCCGGTGTGATTATTCAGGGTAATGCCCAGGTACAGGGCACCACAGTCGCTATTCAGAAGATTTTGGAGCTCCACAATAATAAACTGAGCATAAAACTGAGTATCAGGAATACTGGCACAGCTAATTTACGATCGAAATATGGTCTTGAATTTAATTTTGGTCTCCTTGGCGGTAACAGTCACGATCGATACTTCCTCCTTGATATGAACCATGCTGGAAGTTTAAATACCAAAAAGACTGATCAGAATATTAGTAAACTCAGCCTGGTTGATGAGTGGGATAATTTTAAGATTGAGCTGAAATTTTCACAGGCGTGTACGATGTGGCGTGCACCCATTGAGACCATCTCTATGTCTGAAGCCGGTTTTGAACGGGTATACCAGGCATCGTCTATTTTGCCACATTGGGAGTTAAATCTTGACCCGGGAGCAGCATTCAAAGTGGATCTGCTTCTGGATATTGAACAATACAAATCATAATAACGAGGACAATATGTCAAACGACCAAGCCACTGTAGCTTACTTCAGTGCTGAAATAGGAATATCCCCCAGCATTCACACTTATAGTGGGGGTTTGGGTATTTTGGCAGGGGATCACATCAAGGCTGCTGCCGATCTTGATGTCAATATGGTAGCTGTAACTCTAATGTATAAAGAGGGCTATTTTAAACAGCGAATGGATGAGGAAGGCAACCAGACAGAGGTATACCCACGTTTCGAACCCGGTCCCTTTCTGGACCAGCTGCCCATTACCGTAAGCCTGCCACTGCGGGGCCGTGATGTCCACATTCAAGTGTGGAAATATGCATTCACCGGCATCCGAGGTAAAACTATTGATGTGCTGTTTCTGGATACAGATCTGCCCCAGAATTCGGAGGAGGACCGAAGCATTACCCTGCGACTATACTCAGGTGGAAAAGATCATCGAATTCTTCAGGAAGCCATTTTGGGCTTTGGCGGAATTAGGGTTTTGCGTCAACTAGGATACCAGGATTTTTCAACCTACCATATGAATGAGGGCCATTGTTCATTTCTAACCCTTGAACTGTTGAAAGAATTCAACGGCGATGAAGCGGAAGTTAGGAAACGTTGCCACTTCACCACCCACACACCTGTGGCTGCTGGACATGACCATTTTGCCGCAGAGCGGGTGAAAAGACTGATTGGCGATTTATTGCCCAATAATCTGAATTTACCCTCACTGGTTCTGAACGGAAGGGTACACATGACGGAGCTGGGGTTGCACTTCAGCCGTAGTGCCAATGGCGTGTCAGCCCTCCATGGTGTGGTGGCCAGGGAGCAATTCCCTAATTCTAAAATTGGTCATGTTACCAATGGTGTTTTTCATCGATATTGGGTCGGCAAAATATTTCGTGAAGTCTTTGATCGTCAGCTCCCCGGTTGGCGGGGCGAACCTAAAAGATTGTTGGAAATCGATAGCATTCCTGACGAAGAAATACGCTTTGCTCACCGTGGTCAAAAGAAATTTCTGCTGGACTATGCGAATTCACAATCTCAACGGGCACTTTCACCCCGCGTACTTACCATCGGTTTTGCCCGTCGGGCTGCCGAATACAAGCGGGCTAGACTCATCTTCAGTGATCGCGAGCGACTGATAAAAATTGCTGGCGGCAAAGTGCAGTTTATCTTCGCCGGGAAATCTCATCCACGGGATGATCATGGGAAAGAAATTCTAAAGGAAATTGTCACTCAGTCCAGAGAATTGCTCGGTGAAGTGAAGATTGTTTTTCTTGAGAATTATAATATGTGGCTGGGCAATCTTATCACTGCTGGTGTTGATGTCTGGTTAAATACACCCCTGAGACCTAATGAAGCTTCAGGTACTTCAGGCATGAAGGCTACCTTGAACGGCGTTCCCAATCTTTCTATTCTAGACGGGTGGTGGGCAGAAGGTTGTAAGGATGGTGACAATGGCTGGGCAATCGGAACCCATGATCTGGCGAATGATGCAATGGATGCTGACTACCTGTACCGCTTGCTGGAAGAAAAAGTAATCCCCACATATTATGATGATCAGGCAAAATGGCTGAGCCTGATGCGCGAATCCATTAAAACGGGTGTACAGTTCACTGGTGACCGTATGGTAAAGGATTATCTGAATCAGTATTACAAATAATATTGACTGTAAATGAATAAAAAAAGGCCGGTTTTAATCGGCCTTTCTATTTAACACTTTGGAGCACTTTAATCTCTGTGTCGTTTTTCCAGCTTTTCTAATAGAGCGACTACTTTCGCTCGCTGGTCATCATTTAAGCTGGCATGGAATTCTGCGTAATTGACCAAAAAAGCCTTTCTGAAGTCGGCTAGCTCCATTTCCAGTTTGTCGAATTGACCGTTTAATTCATCAAGATTCATGTCACGTTGAGCAAGGTTAGCTTTCAAGGGTATGCTCATCGCAGCGTGATTAGATTTTAAATCTTCCTTCAGGATGCTCATAGTTTCCAGAACTTCTTTTAGATGTGCCTGCTGCGACGTGTTTAGGTCGAGACTTTTACTGGCTTTTTTCAGGATGCGGTCTTGATGATTGCCATGATGGGCATAATGTGAGCCACAGGCAAGGATTCCAAGACTGGCGACGACTAGCGTAAATGCAAGTCCTGCGCGTCGGACTGATAATTTCATATTCAATATCCCTTCAGGAATCAGTTTATTCTTTTTCTGCTTCTGGTTCAGCGCTTGCCGGATCGATTTCAATCCGTTCCCGCAGATTTGATTTCCAATCGCCCTGACATCTATGATGATAGCGTGAATGGTGTCTGGAATGGTGCCGACCTGAACCTCCTGATAACAGGAGTTTAGAAAGCACCAGCAGACCCATAGCCTGCCAGTATGTTATGACAGGACCGCTAAAGAGTGTTGGTATGAGCCAATTCCAGAGCAGCATGGTAATGCTGCCGAAAGCAAAAATAGCGAAGATAATTAAAAATCCCATTCCGATAAATTTTGCCGGTCGGTTCTTATGTTTCATATGCATGGTAAAGCCTTTCTATTTATTATTTAAATCTTTGAGCTTTTCGCGCAATGCCAGAACCGCATACCGTTTTCGCGAGAGGAGCGTGTTTTGAGGCTCGCCCGTTATCTCACCAATCTCCTTGAAGCTCAGACCTTCTATCTCATGCCAGATAAATACGTCGCGCTGTAATTCTGGCAGAGACTCAATTGCTGCTTCAAGACGTTTTTCAAGGATATCCAGATCGTGTCTGTGTTCAGGAGTGGGTTCATTGTCCGTTAAGATTTCCTCCAGAAGATAGATCCCTGCATCTGGACCATCCTGGCTTCTCGAATGGCTGCCCTCAATAGTTCTCGAGCGTTTACGATAGAAATCACTGATTCTATTCCTGGTTGCACGGTACAGCCAGGCAGAACTGGTCTCCAGGTCTCTAATTTGATCATAGGACCCAGTAAACTGACTCAGAACATCTTGAACGATATCCTCGGCATCTTCATAATGAGGTACCCGCGAAATGACAGATTCAAGCAACCACGAACGTGCCTCGGTAACAATGGCTGCAATTTTTTGATTACGTAGCTTCATTATTCTTGGTGTCGATATGGCAATGGCATTTTGCATCTTACTCTTACAGACGCTGGAATACAAAAAATATTGTACACCTTTTTACATTTCATCAATGTAGCTGTTATATAAGGTAGAATTGCTAAGAGCGGTTCTACCAACACCAGCCTTAAGTCTGGTGTCAGTATGGCCAGCCGATCATTTCTTCGCCTAAAACTCCAAAGTGATGCCACCAATTGGGAATGTTTTAAACTGAAGAGCAATATCTTTGGTCCCATCCTCATTGTAGACATAATCCCAGGGATTGTCACGATTGAAGACATTCATAATATCCCAGAAGGCCACCAGATTCATCCGTTTAAAATAAAAGCGTTGCAACAGCATGATGTCGAACCTGAGATAATTATCCAGACGATCTGTATTGTAGGATTGAGTATTCACATACCATCTTCTGGTGTTGTGATCGTAAATCTTGGGAGTATATGGTTTGCCACCTACATGCCTGATTCTTACGCTCATTTCAAATTCATCAGCGGGAGCCAGGGGCAGCCAGGAGGTTGCAGCGGCAAAAATGGTCTTCTTGTAGCGATTGTACCATTCATAGTCCATATAGCGAATCTTATAACCAGCTACAAAACTGACCACATCCCGATAATCGTAATCCCAGGGGTAATACACGGTTTCTTCCTGTCGGGGATCCACGCCCTCAGAGATTGAATGGCTATAGCTGAATGATCCATGCCAATTATCTGAGAATTTTTTCTGGATAAAGAGTTCAAATCCCTGAGATCGCCCAGCACCAAGATTGTCATATCGATCCAGACTATCACGACCCAGGGTGTCTGCAAAAACGGCTTGAATGGGCATATCCGCATATTTTTTGTTATAGATTTCCATGGTCATACGGATATCCTCTCTGGGGATATATTCCACTCCCAAAGCAATCTGATCGGCATGATAGAAATCAAGATCTCTACCGTGTTTCCCTTCTGACATGAGCAGGGCATAAAAAGGCGCTTGATAATAGCGACCCAGGGCCAGGTTTAATTTCAGGTTATGGAAGATTTGTTGAGAAAGAGCCAGCCGGGGGGAGAGGTTGCTTTGTTCAAGATAGGCATTGTACTCTGCTCTCAGTCCCAGAGATAACTCAGTGAGGGGGGTCGGTTTCCATCTCACCTGTCCATGGACTCCCATATACCTGAATGTATGATTGATTAGCGTATCCAGGTTCTCAGAAGCTTCCAATATCCTGTAGGGTTCAATGATGGCAGTGCTATCACCGAAATATTCATTATAGAAAAGTTCCTCTGAAATGGTTTGAATGGGACTACTGGTCGTATCGTGGGAATATCCATACAGGATTATTTCCCGACTGTTGTTTTGAAATTCCCAACTGTCAGGGGCATTCACCACCTTGATTCCGCCTGAGAGTTCAAAACGAGGTGTAAACTTGTAGACCATATCTGACTTTAGAATGGTTTCCTTTTCGGTCGTAGTACCCTTATGGTAGGTTTCATGAGATCCTCCTGCCTCGACAGTGTAGACATTCACACGCATTTCTACCAGATTCTGGGCCAGAGAGGAGATAAACCAGCCCTTTTTTGAGAAGAGATTTTTGTAAGTCACCCCCAGTGTGTGCTGCTGACTATTATAAGCCACATTTTCCGCACCCCGGTTCTGGGGACTGTCTTCACCGACAATATCAATGGCATCAATACCTCCCAGATAGTTGACGTAGACCTTTTCACTGGAGCTGAGATCATAGGCCAGTTTGCCCTGGAAAGTCCAATATTTAGGAATAGCGATGAGTCCACTCTGTTGAATGACAAAATCCAGGAAGGATCTTTTGATGGAAAAGAGATAGGAGCTTTGCTCATTCATGGGTCCTTCAAAAGTTGCCCCAAACCCAGCCATATCAAAACTGAGCTTGGCTTCTCTGCTTTCCCGACTGCCTTCTCGGACACTCACATCCATTACGGATGAGAGTTTGTCACCATAGCGAGCGGGGAAGGAGCCAGCAAAAAAATCGATTTTTTCGATAAAATCCGTATTTACCATGGTCACAGGACCCCCGCCAGCACCTTGTTGCGGATAATGGACTGGGTAGGGAATATCCAGATGATCCATAACGAACAGGTTCTCACCTGGTGAGCCACCACGGACAATGATTTCATTGGATTGATCTGCCCCGGAGACAACAGAGGGCAAGGATTGCATCATACTGAGGATATCATAGGCGCCGACGGGATCGGAGCGGATTTCCTCAAAATCCACACTGCGAACGCTGGTAGAGGCATCTTTGACCCGCTCAAAATAGCCGGCTGTCACGACAACATCACTACCTGTAAGGGTGGTAGGTTCCAAGGCCATATTGACCGTGGTGCCTCGATTGAGCAAGGCATGAATATTTGCCCTCGCTTGAGATTTGTAACCGATCATGTGCACCCGCACTGAATAGCTTCCCGCTGGAACATTTGAGATGCTAAAATGCCCCTGAATATTGGTAGCTGCTCCCAGGGTGGTGCCGTCCAGCATAACGTTGGCTCCTGGCAGTGGCTGTTGAGTATCTCGATCAATGATGTTGCCTTCAATGCTACCACCGGTTGCCGGGTAGATCAGACTGCTGAGCAGAATTAATAAGAATGATATATGAACCAATTTGTGCATGGACTTAGCCCTTTGGATTGTTTAGGGGTAACAGGTTTTCCAGGTATTCGATGTAAGTTTTAAGTGCGACTTTTCCCTTGGGGGTGAGACGGTATATACTCACTGGTTTACGATCAATGAACGATTTATCCACATGGAGGTATTCCCCATCTTCTAGTTTTCGCAAATGGACACTGAGATTGCCATCTGTGGCACCAATCTGCTCTTTGATGAGCGAAAAACTGGCAGGTCCCAGGGCGGCCAGGGCAGCCATGACCGCCAGGCGAATTCTCGAGTGGATCAGATCGTCGATGAGTTGATAGTCAAAATCTGTCATGATCAATCCTCAACGAAATAAGTTTTCCATTGACGATAAAAGATTATTCCAGGGACGATCTGCAAACCGACCATCATGAGGATCATGAGTGCGATAGCGGGTGGACCAGTAATAAAGAACAAGATGATCGAGCCACCCCACCACGCCAGCCCCAAATTGCGAACCCACATTTTCCCAGTGATGATTCCCTGTAGAAAATACGCAGTTCCCAAGACCGTATACATGACAGCTGACATGTAGTCCAGATTGATAGCTCCACTGGCACCACCTGCAAAGCCCAGAATGGTCATTGACAGCAGCACTGCAATCCAGATGGAACCTATGACTTTCCTGATGAGGGGATTTCCAAGACGATGCTTTTCCCGTCTTCTATCATAAGTCGTCATATAGATCCATCCCAGCCCCACCATAAGCACGTAGGTCCAGCCTGTGTACTGGGTCAACTGGTACTGATCCAGGATGAAAGACATGAATCCTGCCAGGAGGATCAGGATTCCCCAGACAATAAATCCCATTCCATTATCAGCCAGAACTCGCTGGCTATCATCCATAATGGATTTAATAAAGTTGAGTTGCTCTTGAGCGTCTTGTGTATTCTTCTGGTTCATGCAATCCTCGTATTGTGATAAAGTACTTTAAAAAACAAAGTAACTTATGCTGTTATTCTCAAATGTCAATAAATACATTCGAAATAAATCTTGCTTAGCCGTATCAATCTGGACAGGTTATGCCAAAGGAGACCGACCAATGTTTCAGACTGATCTTTTAGCTGGCAAGACCATCTTTATAACAGGTGGGGGCACTGGATTGGGAAAATCCATGACCCAACGCTTCCTGGAATTAGGAGCAAAGGTCATAATCGCCAGCCGCAAAATGGAGATACTTGAGCGGACAGCAGCCGAGTTGATGAAAGCAACTGGCGGGGAAGTTTTACCCCTGGCGCTGGATGTACGAGATTATGGGGCTGTTAATGGAGCCCTGGAAGCCACGGTAGCACATTTTGGATCCGTGGACATCCTGTTGAATAATGCAGCAGGTAATTTTGTGAGCCCCACCGAAGCATTGAGCCATAAAGCCTTTGACGTCATCGTTGACATTGTGCTGCGAGGCTCCTATAACACTACCCTGGCCTTTGGGAAACACTGGATTGCGAAAAAACAGGCAGCCAGAGTATTGAATATCGTGACCACTTATGCCACCACAGGATCAGGCTATGTCGTACCTTCAGCCATTGCAAAGTCAGGTGTACAAACTTTGACAAAAAGCCTGGCAGTGGAATGGGCCAAGTATGGGATCACCATGAATGCCATTGCTCCAGGACCTTTCCCAACTGAAGGCGCCTGGGCCAGACTTCTGCCCCCTGGCCTGGAACAACAATTTGTTGAACGGATACCTTTAAAAAGAGTAGGTGAGCATATTGAATTGGCCAACCTTGCTACCTATCTCGTTTCTGATCAATCCCACTATATTAATGGGGAAGTCATCACCATCGATGGTGGTGAGTGGTTAAAAGGAGCGGGTGAATTTAACTTTCTTGATGTGCTTACACCGCAGGAGTGGGGCGAAATGGAACGCCAAGTTCGAAAAGCGAACAAGCAATAAATCAATTCGCTGATTAGATTCTAAGACGAAATTATTTGGAGGAAAACGTCATGGGTAATCAAATTAGATTAAGCCTACAACTAGGTGTCCTGATTGTCCTGGTCAGCTGTGCCACATCCTATGGCCCAAAGGGGTTGATGGGAGGTTACAGTGAGAAACAGATTGATGCAACCACGGTTCAGGTATTTTTTGAGGGCAATCAACACACAAGCAAAGAGCAGGTTCGAACCAACCTTATGTTCCGCTGTGCTGAATTAACCCTTGAGAACGGGTTTAGTCATTTCATGATCATTTCGGATGATAGTTACGAACATGATGGAACTTTTGACATGACCTATGACCAGCCTGGCAAGACCACAGAATCCCTTTCCAGAGGCACGCTGACAACCGTGGACGCCAGTGTTCAAGTTGAACCCATCAGCACAAATATTGTTGGTGTGTTTACCATCCAGATGATGCCGAAGGTCGATTCTGTATATGCTTCAGCAAGCATAGATGCCCAGGATTTCTATGTGAAGAATCAACATTTGATCAAGTGGAAAAAATAGAACACGCTATTTGCTACACAATAGCAGGAGTTGATGAAAGACTATTTGAGATTCAAGCTGGCGCGAAGATCGGTTATTTTAGCTTGATCCAGATAGGAGAGGAAAGATACAAACCCGGCCAGCGAGAACCATCACTGGTAATTTCAAGCCTTAGATAACCGCTGGCTTCTGGTGTGTGCTCCAGAGTCAAGGACACTCCACTTGCAAGATCAGCTTGATGAAAAAGCAGGGATTCCTGCACTTTTTCAAGATTTCCTGAATAAATCGAAACATCCAGTTGAGAGCCAAACTCCTCAGTAGACTGGCCATTTACAGCAAGTTCCACAGTTTCTCCGTCGGCAAGTGTCAACGTATCCCCGATTTCATACCAACGACCTGAGTGGCCAAGTTTCATTTCTCCCACTGGACCTGTGGTCAGTGCAGTGCGACAAGATTTCATGGCTTCGATAAGGTCATCCGTTCCATTTGAGCTGGATCTCAATAGGGTTCTGGACTGAGCAAAAATTTGGTCTTCATGGATTCCGAGTGACCAGACAGGCAGTTTGACATGCCAGTTGCGATTAAAATTTCCATGCCCATCACTGCCACCATAAGCCCCGAGATGTCGACCCTCTAATAAAGCTTCGATCCACAGTTGCCGCGAGGCATGGAACGCTGCCGATGCAGGGGTTCCGCACAGGATCTGGACGCCATCCAGATCAGGATTTTTATGGTCGTCGGCTTCCCAAAACCCACGTTTTAGCAGCAACCTTTGAAGCCAGGGAAATTTATAAGCTGTATGGGCACCTACAGACACAGTATTGGCGGACCGTTTTGATAATACGTCATCGATGCTGAGTTGGGACTTCAACCGGGGCCAATCCTCCCCGCTGTCTCCATTACCGGGGAAATAGACGGGGTCGTTGAAATGTAAAAAGTGGACAGTTGCCCCTCTGGCATTTGATACACTGATTTCTTCACCAGGTATAATGGACAGATCGTTGGAGGCATTCATTTTAGAAATTGAATCCCGGCTGTCCTTCCATTTAACCAAATCAGGGTCATTCTGAAGGTAGCTTTCTGGCAAATCGTCCAGATCGTAAGAGTGATCCGTGGCTGTGATAAAATCCATTCCGACAAGTTCTGCACATTTCCGCGTTTGCTCCAGCGAGGCACCAAATTCTATTTGATCATTGGTGAGCGAACTATGCAGGTGTGTATCGCCACTTAACCAGCCCTTCAGCTTTGGCAGTGGTTCTGACCCGATAGTAATTCTTAAGGGCTTTTTTTCAAGTTGGGAATAGTTATCAACAATCATCTGCCGCTGTTTGCCTGCTATGGCATAGCTGAGTCTGGGCGTGAATTCTAGCTCACCAATTGGGAGTTCACATTGGGACAGAACAAATTCTAAATGGCTTTGGGGGCTGTTAATATTTTCTTCAAGCCGCCAGGACTGACTACAGATAAATTTTGTGTTCTGATGAACTTCGATATCAACGGAGTTGAGCGTAACTGGGAATAAATGGGCATCCTTAATCACGAGGAAAAGGGTGGGACTGTTTCCAGGATCAAGCCGCCAGGGTGCATCAAATATGAGTTCTGGTTCCCTTTTGAAGTAGCGACTGAAGGGGATGCGAAAACGGTAATGAGATTCAGCATATAACCCGATAAGGGGCAGGGTCTCAATCCATTTATCCAAAACGAGGGTGGTCAAATTTTCCATCGGTCGTTAATTATGAATATGATTACTAGAAGACAAGAGGAAAAAACCCCAAAAAAGGGGATATACCAAATTGCTGAATCAAGCCATTCTTCACCTGAGAAAAAAATCATTTTGAAGGTTTCCTAATAGCTTCTAGCTGTGATGCTCCGGGATAAAAAGTTTGCCATGATTTCAGCCCCCGATTAACTTCGCGCCACTTAACGAGGAGCTTGGTAAAGAAATATGGGCAGTACATCTGATATTAAAAACAACGTGGTGATGGAATTGAATGGCACTTTATGGAAAGTCGTTGAATTTCTTCACGTTAAACCGGGCAAAGGCAATGCCTTCGTCCGAACCAAATTAAAAAAAATCCCTGGCGGCCAAGTTATAGAGCAAACCTTTCGTTCAGGTGAAAAAATTGACGATGTAAAATTGACGGCTACTGAAATGACCTTTCTTTATTCCGATGAATCACATTATCATATCATGGACAACGAAACCTATGAGCAGATCGCGCTTGATGCGGAGTTAATGACTTCCGTCAAAGACTTTCTGAAAGAAAATGACCTGATCAAAGTTCTGTTCAGAGAATCGACTCCAGTGGAAGTTGAAGTAGCCGCTCATGTCATTTTGGAGGTTACGGAAACAGAACCGGGCTTTCGAGGAGATACTGCAACGGGTGGGTCAAAACCTGCCATCCTGGAAACAGGTCTGAAAGTAACGGTTCCCTTGTTTCTAAATATCGGGGACAAAGTAAAAGTGGATACACGATCAGGGGAATATCTGGAACGCGTGCGGGTTTAGGAGATACTTATTTTGAATACAAAAGATATTGAGCAACTCATTGCCTTATTAGAAAAGTCCAGTATATCGGAGATTGAAGTAGGGTCTTGGGGCAAAAAAATTCGAGTCTCGCGTCAGGGCGGAACCATGTTGGTCCATAATTCTAGCATGAGTGAACCTGGCGCCCCGTTGCCAGCAGTGGCTCCTGTCCCACTCGCAGACGCAGAAAGTAGCCAAAAGGGTGTAGCGATAAAGTCTCCCATGGTGGGAACTTTTTATCGTTCACCCTCTCCAGAAGTGGATCCCTTTGTTAAAGTGGGAGACCATATCAGCAAGGGAGATACACTCTGTATCATCGAGGCCATGAAGATTATGAACGAGGTTGAAGCAGAAATATCTGGCGTCCTGTTGGATATTGCCCTGGACAACGCTCAACCCGTGGAATATGGTCAAACTCTTTTTCTCATTGAACCCTAAATAAGCCTTTATGTATACTAAAATTCTCATTGCAAATCGGGGGGAGATTGCCCTCAGAGTTATTCGCGCCTGCCGGGAGATGGGAATAAAGAGTGTCGCTGTCTTTTCTGAAGCTGATGAACTGTCCCTCCACACCAAATTTGCCGATGAAGCTGTCTGTATTGGTCCTGGACCATCTCAGCAAAGCTATCTCAACACCCAGGCCATACTTACGGCTGCAGAACTTACCAATGCCGATGCTATTCACCCTGGATACGGATTCCTGGCAGAAAATGCTGACTTCGCTGACATGTGTAGCAAGCACAATGTCGATTTTATCGGGCCAAATGGCACAATGATTCGGTCAATGGGTGACAAGGCTTCTGCCAAGGAAACCATGAAGGCTGCCGGTGTTCCCGTGATTCCTGGGAGCCAGGGTATTCTCAGTTCGGCTGAAGAAGCACGCAGAATGGCGGACGAGATGGGGTACCCGGTAATTCTGAAAGCCACCGCTGGGGGTGGCGGACGTGGCATGCGCGTTGTCTATCGCGCAGAAGATGTCGCCATGTTTTATGGCATGGCACAGGCAGAATCAGGCACTGCTTTTGGCAACGATGGCTTATATCTGGAAAAATATATCGAGAATCCTCGTCATATTGAAGTTCAACTCATTGGTGACTCTCATGGGAATGTCTATTCACTGGGCGAACGTGAATGTTCCATTCAACGGCGCCACCAAAAGCTGCTGGAGGAGTCTCCTTCTGTAGTTGTTTCCCAATCCTTGCGGCAGGCGATGAGCGCTGCAGCAGTAGCCGGTGCCAAGCGTGTGAATTACGTCGGTGCTGGGACCATTGAATTTTTGCTGGACAAACACGGCAATTTTTATTTCATGGAAATGAATACCCGTATACAGGTGGAGCATACCGTCTCAGAAGAGGTGACTGGAGTAGACATTGTCAGGGAGCAGATTAAATGCCATGCTGGTGAAAAATTGCCTGACTGGTTGGCGAAGCTAAAACTAAGAGGTCACTCCATTGAGTGTCGCATCAATGCTGAGGATCCAGCCAAAAATTTCAGACCATCACCTTTATTGATAGAATCTGTTCACTTTCCAGGTGGGCGGGGTATTCGCGTTGACAGCCACATCTATAGTGGATACCAGATTCCACCCCATTATGATTCCATGCTGGCAAAACTTGTGGTGCACGCTCCCAACCGGGCTCAAGCCATCGAACGCATGCTTGGTGCTTTGAATGAATTCATCATTGAGGGACCGAAAACCACGATTCCCTTTCATATTCAGTTGCTTGAAAATGAGAGGTTTCGTAAAGGAAATTTTGATACCCATTTTCTGGAATCTTTCAAATATGACCCCAGTCGAGAATAATGTTCGACACAATTCGCTAATCATTGTTATTGCCATGCCGATTGGAAGCTAAGATTTGGCGGGAATTTTGCTGTTTTGGAATGGAAAATATTTTGTCAGACCCAACTAACACCTGATTTAGGAGATTTAAAATGAACGTACCTGCAGACTTGAAATATACCAGTGACCATGAGTGGATCCTCATGGAAGGTGATATTGCCACCATAGGAATCACAGACTACGCTCAGGGGGAACTCGGAGATGTGGTTTTTGTTGAACTGCCAAGTGTGGATGAAAATTTTGAGATGGGTGATGTAGCAGCAACAATTGAGGCTGTTAAAACGGTTGCCGATGTTTTTTTACCGCTAAGCGGAACTATTGTAGCCGTTAATGAGGCTCTGGATGACGAATCGGATCTGATAAACCAGGATGCGTATGGTGCCGGATGGATACTGAAAGTCAAAATCAGTAACCCCTCCGAACTAGAGAGCCTGATGAGTGCAGCGGATTATACAGCGAGTATCTCCTGATAGGACGACTATGCACCAATACATACCAAATACGGAAGCAGAACAATTAAAAATGTTAAATGAGGTGGGTATTACCTCATTTGAAGCATTGTTGGACAGCATTCCGGGAGCCCTTAGATTCATCGGAAAACTTCCGCTACCACCTGCCAAATCTGAGATGGAACACAAGCGGGATGTCCTTAAAATTGTCTCCGCTGACGCCAATACAAGTTCCCATGTATCTTTTCTTGGCGCAGGTAGCTACGATCATTTTATCCCACATATTGTAGACGTATTGATCAGTCGATCTGAATTCTACACGGCTTACACCCCCTATCAGGCAGAAGTTTCACAGGGGACTTTGCAGGCTATGTATGAGTACCAATCAATGATCTGTGAATTAAGCGGTATGGATCTGGCTAATTCATCCATGTATGATGGAGCCAGCGCTATGGCTGAAGCATGTCTTCTCGCTACTCGGCATACAGACAGAAAAAAGATTCTCATCTCCAAGTCGGTGAATCCTGTCTATGTAGATGTAGCCCTAACCTACGCTCGACACCAAGGTTTAGATTTTGAGTTCATTGAGCTTGAAGATGGCATAACCAACCTAAACTCCTTGGCAGAAATGCTTGATGAAAAGGTTGCTGGAGTTGTCATCCAGAATCCAAATTTTTATGGCGGTCTAGAGGATCTTGCTGCGATAAAAAGCAGCATCGCCGATCCAAAAGTGGTGCTCATTGCTGTGGTAAATCCCATCAGTTTGAATCTCCTGGAAGCCCCAGGAAAACTGGGGGCGGATATTGTGGTTGGTGAAGGACAATCCCTGGGGAATCATCTGAGTTTTGGTGGTCCCTATTTGGGCTTTATGGCTGTCAAAGAGGCACTTATCAGGAAAATTCCTGGTCGTATCGCTGGTGAAAGTATTGATGTTCATGGGAATCGGGCATTTGTTATGGTACTCCGGACCAGAGAGCAGGACATTCGTCGTGAAAAGGCGACTTCCAATATTTGTACCAACCAGGGCTTAAATGCTCTGGCTGCCTGTATCTACATGTCGACATTGGGAAAAAATGGGCTCAGGAAAGTTGCTGAACTTTGCACCCAAAAGGCGCATTATCTGGCAGAAGCTATCGACAATCTTGAAGGCTATTCTCTGGAGACCAAATATTATTTCAACGAATTTGTTGTAAAAGTTCCTGGTTCGGCCAAGGCGCTGGGTGAGGAAGCTGCCAGAGCAGGTTTCTTTCCCGGGGTCGCACTCAGCCAATTTGATAAAGAAGCCGAAGATAAACTGCTTATCGCAGTGACTGAAAAGCGTACAAAAGCTGAAATGGATGATCTGTTGACCTTCCTGAAAGGATATTCGACTTGAGTGTTTACCAGCAAATGATGGACACCAGAGTTCAACGGGGAGCCGGTTACCTGGTGCTTGTCGATCCCGATCGCTGGGATATGCAGGAAGTTGAAGTGTTTATTAAAAGAATCAACACATCAGGCGCTGATGGAATCATGGTAGGCAGTTCACTTATCATTGGTGAAGGTGCTCATCAGAAAATGAAAAAAATTCAGGAGATTGCCACCTTACCTCTCATTCTATTTCCTGGAAACGTAAATCAACTTACGCCATATGTTGACGCAGTATTCTTTTTATCTGTAATTAGCGGTCGTAATCCTCAATACCTTATTGGAGATCAGGTCCTTGCAGCCCCCGTCGTACATGAGCTGGGCATCGAGCCAATGGCCACAGCTTACATGCTAATTGAGAGTGGCAGGGTGACCAGCGCAGAATTCATGAGTGGCTCAAAGCCTATTCCCCGTGATAAAGATGAAATCGCTGTTGCACATGCGCTTGCAGCAGAATATCTGGGATTCAAATTCATCTATCTGGAAGCTGGTAGTGGTGCCCAGTATTCAGTGACTCCGCGCATGGTGCAGGCCGTATGTAAATTTACAGATGTGCCAGTTATTGTTGGAGGAGGCATACATTCACCAGAGGTCGCCACAGCTCTGGTTGAAGCCGGAGCAGCCTTTATTGTCACCGGAAATGTTTTGGAAGACTCCTCAAAGACTCATTTAATGGAAGCTTTCGCAAAAGCGATTCACAAGCATTAAATTTCGTTTCACCATCATTCTGAGCGAAAATAAGAATCCCCCGATGGGTGGTTTTCGATTGTACATTTGCGGTTCGGGATCAAGAATCTTCATGTGTTGCGTTCATTCAGAATGACACTGGAGGGTAGCGGAGAAGCGGGGCAACCTTCACTCAGGAATCAGATGAAGCTGACTGTTTGCTTGGCCTGTCAGATTGAACCAAGTTTTCAGTTTCCAATTTCAAACAGCGCTTATATTCTCCCATGGCTGTATCAGAGCAATATCTGCAGGATTTTCTTAATTATCTCCGGGTTGAACGCAATCTGGCCAAGAATACCCAACAAGCATATCTTGATGATCTTGCTGATTTCTGGCAATTTTTAAGTATCAAGAACATCCTAAATCCAGGTCGTGTTGATCACCAGGATTTGACCGATTATGCCCGTCATTTGAAACAGCGAAAAATGGCTGAAACGAGTGTGGCACGACATTTTTCATCTCTGAGAGCCTACTATAAATTTCTGGTTATGGAGGGGTATCTGGATACTGATCCAACCCAATTCCTGGATTCACCAAAACTGCCGGCAAGCCTCCCCAAGATATTGAATTACGAAGATATTGAGCTGCTGCTTAATGCCATCGACCTCGATACAGCTCTGGGTCTCAGAGACAGAGCGCTATTTGAGCTTATGTATGCGGCAGGCATGCGTGTTTCTGAGGTCTGTAATCTCAGCATGGAGCAACTTTTACTGGATGAAGATCTTATTCTGATTCGAGGGAAGGGCAACAAGGAGCGCATTGTACCTCTCGGTGGAGAAGCAAGAAAATGGCTGCTAGAATATGTTGAACATGGTCGTCCTTCGCTGGAAAAAGGTTATTATAATGCAGGCATATTATTTCTGAATAATAAGGGCAAACCCTTACAGCGGAAGGGGATCTGGTTTATTCTGAAGCGACTGGCTGAGACTGCGGGCCTTAATAAGTCAGTCAGTCCCCACACTTTTCGTCACTCCTTTGCCACCCATTTATTAGAAGGTGGGGCGGATCTCCGCATCGTTCAGGAAATGCTGGGTCATGTGGATATTTCAACCACCCAGATTTACACCCATCTGGATAGTACCTACTTGAAGGAGGTACATAGTAGTTTTCATCCGCGTGCCAGAAAGCATTAAACTGTAGTGTCATATCATCGCTTTATTCAACGAAAGTACTCGTTGCCAGATACTCTAATCCATTGTTCACAAGCATTTTCACTGTTACTTTGAATCAATGACTATAAAAAATACTTTTTATACAGACTGGGATTGCGAATCAGTGGGGGAACGTCACCTCCCTGAAAACGAATACCGCAACGCCTTTGAGGTCGATCGAGACAGAATTATTCACTCCACAGCCTTCCGACGCTTGCAGGGGAAGACTCAGGTTTATGTCACGGGTCAATCCGACCAATATCGAACGCGTTTGACACATTCCATTGAAGTAGCCCAAATTGGGAGGTCAATCGCCAACTATTTGAATCGTAGCACACCTTTTTTAACTCAGGTCCACCAAATTGATTCTGCCCTGGTGGAGGCTGCCTGTCTGGCCCATGATCTTGGGAATCCTCCCATTGGTCATAAGGGAGAATCTCGACTCAATGAGCTCATGGATCCATGGGGTGGCTTTGAGGGGAATGCCCAGTCACTCCGAATCCTCACTGATATTGTGCGTGGTGATAGGCGTTGGTTTTCCAACGGAGGCATGCAGGCAACCCGGGCATGTCTTGATGGTATTCTTAAATACAAAATAGTTGGCAAAAAAAACTCAGCCCATGGCGCGAAATTTCTTTACCCGGAACAGGCCAAAATATTGAGCTGGGTGCATGCTGATCCTAAGCTTGATGAATTGGCACAGAACGGAACGCAGATCCGATCTATTGAATGTGCCATTATGGATTTGGCAGATGATATTGCTTATACCACATCCGACCTTTTTGATGGTGTGAAGCAAAGCTTGATATCGCCCCGTCAAGTTGAGGCTTATTGGCAAGACCATTATCCGGCAGCCAGTCCGTCTCTCAGAGCTGAGGTTCAGGATGTTCTTAAGGATAAATATCCCATGTCCCGCTTTATCGCCAGTCTGATTGGTCGTTGGATTTATGCAATTTCTCTGGAGTTAATTGAGGAGCCCTTCTTAAAGGTTCCACGATATCAATATCGGCTGAGAATTGGGGAGGAGGCCTACGCTGAGTTGATGGCGCTACGGGCACTCAATTATAGTCTGATCTACAATTCTGATTATGTCAGGATACCAGAATCAGCTGGGGTGGAGATACTCGAAGAGCTATTCCTCTACTATCGTGACGCCGTTTTGGCGAAACGAAAAGTACTTGAAATTCTCCCCTTGCCGTTGGGAATACATGATCAACATGACGAGGATCAAAAAATGCGTATTGTCTGTGATTGGGTGGCAGGCATGACAGATAACCATGCCATTAGACTGCATGCTTATCTAAATGAATAAGTTCGGTGTAAAGCGCATCCACTTTTTTCAGTAGTTCATCCAAACTTCCATCGTTATGGATGACATGCTGTGCCCGCCGTATCTTTTCCTCGATCGGCATCTGTAGCGCATCACGGCGTTCAAAATCTTGAGTTGAAATTTGGCTTCGTTTGGCTACACGACCTTGTCGAAAATTTCGGTCTGCCACAATCACCAACACACTATCCGTTATGCTATCAACATGGGCTTCAAATAACAGGGGGGCGTCAATAACAAACATCGGTTTGTGGCTGGCACTGGCAGTATCAATACGGATCCGGGTTATTTTCTTAACTTCAGGATGAATCAAATGATTGAGGAAAAGTTGATCCTCCTGACTGGCAAAAGCGCGCTCCGCCAAAATGTGTCTTTGCAGTTTGCCAGCATTATCGAAAATATCTGAACCAAAGCGATTACTCAACGCTGCCAGTATTTCTTTATTGTTTTGGAGAATTTCTTTTGCCAGATCGTCAGAGTGCGACACGACTGCTCCCAGATTGGCCAGGTGGTTACTCACCGTGCTTTTTCCAGAACCCATGTTCCCTGTAACACCCAGAATATACATATTTATTTTAAGGCATTAAGAATACGCTGGTAGATATCCTTCACCTCTCCAGTTCCATCAATAGACCTCACCAAACCCATGGGTCTATAATGCTCGATGAGCGGTCTGGTCTGATCCTTATAAACTTTTAACCGATTTATTACTGTTGTTTCCGTATCATCTGAACGGTGGATCAGGGGACTGCCGTCAAAATCACAGATACCCTCAACTTTGGGCGGGTTGAATACCAAATTATATATATGGCCGCATTTCGAACAGCTTCTGCGAGCCGTGAGTCTTCTGACCAATTCTGAATCGGGGACTTCTAAAACCAGAACATGATCCAGATTTTGACCTTGCGCTATTAAAAGTTTGTCGAGACCCTCTGCCTGGGGGCATGTTCTGGGGAAACCATCTAGAATATAGCCAGCTTGGAGTTCAGGCTTTTGAAATTCCTCGGCCACCATTCCCAGGATGACTTCATCAGGTACCAGATTCCCTCCATCCATATAGGAAATCGCCTTCAGACCCAAGTCTGTGCCTTGGGTACGATGGGCACGTAGGAGATCACCCGTAGAGAGTTGTAAAATGTGAAAGTCTTTGACAATAAGTTTCGCTTGAGTTCCCTTACCTGCACCGGGAGGTCCTAAAAAAATTATGCGCATATGTGCAATTCTCCAATTTGTCAAAACTACAACAAATCTTGTGCCGAACGGGCATCATCTGAATTGAATATCATCATAGCATGATCCCAGCAATCGTGGCTGTGAGCCAGGATGCCAGTGCTCCACCGATCATCGCTTTTAATGCCACCTGAGAGAGATCACCCCGCCTTTCTGGGGCCAGGGAGCCGATCCCTCCAATCTGTATTCCGATGGATGCAAAATTTGCAAAACCACACAATGCATAGGAACTGATGATTAGAGATTTCTCAGTCAAAACAGGAGCCATTTCCTGTAGGTGAGCATAGGCCACTAACTCGGTGAGAACAATTTTTTCACCCATCAGCTGACCAACAGTAAAAATATCGGCATAGGGAATACCCATAAGTAAAGCCAGTGGAGAAAATACCCACCCCAGCACCTGCTGAATACTGAGACCTATCCATCCAAGGGCATAATTCCCTGCGGCAACCAGAGCTACAATTGCAATCAGCATGGCACCGACATTGGCTGCCAGTTTCATTCCGTCGTTGGTGCCCCTGGCAATGGCCTCCATGACGTTTCCACCCGTTTTTTCAATATCCATTTTGAGGTCTCCCTGGGTCGGAGAATCCTCTACTTCAGGGTAAATTATTTTAGCCATTACCAGAGCTGCAGGCGCGCTCATTACTGAGGCAGCCATGAGGTGCCCGGCAATATTAGGAATATCCGCCAACCATTTAGCATAAATGGCCAGAACACCTCCGGCCATCGTCGCGAAGCCACCCGTCATCACAGCCATGAATTCGCTTTTTGTCATTGATTTCACAAAGGGGCGAATCACCAGCGGAGCTTCTGTTTGGCCGACAAATATATTTGCAGAAGCTGAGAGCGTTTCAGCGCCACTGGTTCCCATCGTCTTCTGCATTGCTCTGGCGATATACTTAACGATAAATTGCATCAAACCGATGTGGTAAAGAATTGCCATAAAGGCTGAGAAAAAGATGATCGTAGGTAAAATTTGGAAAGCAAAGAAAAATCCGAGACTGCCTTCATTTCCAGGACCTATGGCGAGGGCGTTAAACAAAAATTGAGCTCCACTATCGGAAAATGAAAGCAGACGCCTGATTCCGCGATCAAAAAATATAAAAAGGGGCTGACCAATTGGGGTTGCCAGGATAAATACGGCAAAGGTAACCTGGAGCCCCAGCCCCCAATAAACGACCCGCTTGTTGATGGCCTTGCGGTTATTAGACATGAGATAAGCGATTCCCAATAGGGCAGCAACACCGAGTAACCCTGTAAATCTCTGCATACTATTATTCCTTTGGTTCTTCGTAACAGTTACGGCATCTAGCTTCGTAGGCTTCAGTTTCACCAACCAGAATTTGATCCCCGCTATTGGTCAGGCGTTGGGTAAACCCAGCCGGATTTCCACAGATGACGCAAATGGCCAAGTTTTTGGTGACATATTCAGCATCAATGATCAGCTCAGGCATGTGACCGAAGGGTTGGGCGCGAAAATCCTTTTCCAGGCCGGCAACGATCACCCGTTTTTTTTGTTTTGCCAAAATTCTACAAACTTCGATAATCCCAACATCAAAAAATTGCGCCTCATCGATTCCTACAACCTGAACATGTTTCGCCAGGGCGAGTATGTCTGTAGCCTTTTTTACCCGGGTGGATTCCAATTGCTGGCGACTGTGAGAAACAATGTGATCATCGCTGAAACGAGTATCGATATCTGGTTTAAAAATAGCAACGTGCTGTCGGGCTATTTGGGCACGTCTCAATCTTCTGATAAGCTCCTCGGTTTTTCCGCTGAACATGGATCCTGTGATGACTTCAATCCAACCACTGTGATGGGGCGTTAGATGCTCCATTGGCTATTCATCTCCTGAAATCTTTTGTGGGATCTTTGCTCCTACGAGATCAGATCCTGTTGACTGAAGGCGTGGGGCAACAAGTCTGATGCGCGAATCTCATGGGTATTGCCTGCCTCATCCACGATGGTAATGGGGATGTCCCCACACAGTTCCCAAATGACCTGCCGGCATGCTCCACAAGGGCTTACACCATTCTCAGTAGCTACGACCAGTTGGCTGAATTCTCTCTCTCCGGCTGAAATTGCGCTAAATAGAGCCGCTCGTTCAGCGCAAATAGTAAGACTGTAGCTGGCATTCTCAATGTTACACCCTTGAAAAATTTTGCCGTCCCTGGTCTGAACCGCCGCACCAACATAAAAATTTGAATATTTGGCATACGCTCGTTTTCGCGCTTCCAGGGCGGCTTGAATTAATTTGTTCTGAGTCATGTGATCCTGCTTAATCGATAATTATGATATATACTATACATCAAGAGCCCGGTAACAAATCCACCGATGTGTGCAATATAAGCAGTACCATCCCCAGGTGTCATTATTTCGAATATAAATTGTGTGGTTATCCAGATGCCAATGAACCAGCTGGCCCGGATTTTCAGAAAAAATACGAATAGGACCCAGGTTAAGATTTTCGCACGGGGGTAGCGCAGAGCATATCCTGCCAAAACACCTGAGATAGAACCAGATGCACCAATGAGCAGACCAGGTCCATTGAGGCCGAAATAGGGGTCAAAAAGGACTTCAAATAGTGCTGCACCTATACCACAAGTGAGATAGAAGCTGAGAAAGAATGGACGCCCGAAAGAGCTCTCCATATTATCGCCAAAAATATATAGAAAAAGTAAGTTAAAAATCAGATGCCCCCAGCCACCATGGAGAAATTGATAGGTGATCAAACTTGTGAAGGCCTGGGGTGACAGGTCTAACAATGCAGCTTTGGAGAATACAAAACTGTCCAAATTGTAGAAATACTCCAGCAAAAAGATAAAGACATTGGTGATAATCAACCCGTAGGTTACCACGGGAGAGCGAAGCGCTGGGTTGGTGTCTTTAAGTGGAATGAACATATTAGCGGATCACTTTAAATGGGTATACAAAATTCCTTATATTGCCAGATTCGTCGCTTATGGTGAGCTCAAAAACATGCTGGTCTACCCCCAGCCTTTTCGGAACATGAAAGGACAGCTCATTTCTTAACGGATTGAAATCTGGGAAAAAGCGAATGCCATCCAACTTTGCAGATAGCGCCCTGCGGGGTCTGGGAATCCTGCCCATGTTATCGCTTATATCAAAGACTAACCGTTCGCCGATCTTGACCGTGCTATACTGCTTTTGGGCTTGAACTGAAGGTGGATCACCATCCTGGATGAGGAAAAATCTCCCACTGCCCTGAATATCCATTCGAAACTGCCCTGTTGAATCTGCACCTGAAAGTCGCTTCCACGACCCTTTACTCCTCGGTGAAAAGATGGAGAAAGTGCTGTCAGTATTTACATTTGAAAAAATTAGCTGGCCACCTATAACACTATTGTCTGTATGGATCACCTCCAGCCCTGCACCGATAACGATCCAATCATCATTTTGGATTTGAGCTGTGTCGAGCTGAAAATACAACCTGCTCGAACCTGAATTATCAAGAATCGCTCTAATACCAAACTTTTCAAGCCAAACTGCTCGAGTACTGTCGGGATCCAGGGAAATTAAGGGATCTAAATTAAGGGAAGCCAGCATTGCTGATCCACGTAACAATTGAATAATTTCCGTTTCCGCTCTTAGTTCAACCGGGAGGATGTCAGTTTCTGCAGTGGTTTCAGAAGTTTGTCGAAGCTCAAAGGTTTGGGAATCCAACGGTCTGCTGAGTTTTACCGCTATTGGAAAATGGTAAGCTTTCTCGCTTTCCAATCTCAGGACAAAACCATGATCCTTGGGTATCCATGCATAGTCCAGAATAGGGGAATCTTGATGTTCTGGTGGGATAATCCACTTGAGTGAAGCTCGGGCTGAACCGAGCCCGCGAATACCATCTTTAGCCCGGGCTTTGTCTAGAATCCAGGTTGTAGAATTTAGTCTATATAGTGTTTCTGAGGCAGGCAAATAGCTATTTTTACCTGTATAAAATTGAATCTTCTCAAAGCCATTCACATCGTAATGGCGGGTAATGCTAAAACTGCTATCAAGCTCTGCTATTTCCCAGCTTGCTGGTGCGTCATAGCGAAGCAAAATTTCTGCAGAAGTCTGATTGCCTTTGATATCTGCTACTTGAATATCAAGACTTGACAGGCTTGTTACTGAGATGATTCCAGTCAATGCTTGCGGTGCAAATGGCCCGGGGAGGCCATCCTCACTGTTGAACATGGACATAAATTGCCAACCACGCTTACCCCGAACACCAGGATATATATGTTCAACCTCATCAGTCAATTGAAACAGAACGCGATTAAATTCGCGATCGAAAACCAATGAATCATTTAGATACACGGCAGCGTAATAGATATTGTATTTATTATAGGTGCCATCGGAGCGATCGTGGGCGTTTATGGCTATTCTGAAGGGTCCCGTTGTACTGAGTGGTTTAGCTGCTGTTGATAAATCGACAATGAGTGGTAGTATGCTTTCATTAAGTCGGCTGGTTGGCCCTGTTGGAATCAGTAATATTTCATCCAGAACGGGTGCTTTGGTATCCTTAATCCCGGGAAACATGAGTTGCGGATTCAAGACTTGATGAAGCGAGTCTCGGATTTCAAAATGCAGATGGGGATGTTCTGTTCCAGAAGTCCCGCTATAGGCGACGACCTGTCCAGCTTTTACGGGAAACTTATCGGGTTCAAAATCAAGTCGTACGCTGTATCGATCACGTGCCAATTGTTCTGCATTTACCAATTCTTCCATGGCTGAGGTGAAAAGTTCCAGGTGGCCATAGACAGCAATGTTTCCGTCATACAACCGCAAAAACAAACCCCGGCCATAACCGTTGTATCCTACGATGATCCGCTCGATGTATCCATCGGCAATGGCAAGACAGGGCACATTCATTTCGCCCCACGTTTTGATATCTACCCCGGCGTGGAGATGACCGGTGCGGTACTCAGAAAAGGTAGCTGATAGGCTTTGAGACGCGCGAATAGGCCAGCGATAATCCTGGGCTCCAAAGAGTGAAGCCGCAACTATACTTAAAAGGAAGAATCGAAACATGGTGCAAAATTCATTTTTACACAAGCCGATGCAATGATTATTCAGGGTGATTTTTAGAAGGGGTGGGTTGATCAATCCGTGGATATCCCAGCTACCCAAATTGTGCAAAGTGTGGCTATCCCGAAAAAGAAACCACTCGCTATAAAAAATAGAGCATTGATTCTCACGGGGTTTTCAATTAAATCAGGGTCAAGATGATGTTAAACAAATTGAGACAGACCACGCCCTTGAGCCCATATAGCTTTCAGGACAGATTTCAGAATATTAGTCGTATCGTAATTATCTATCCTAAAAACCAAAAATGGTTACGAATTGCCAAGTACGCCCTTCAAAGGATGTACAATCTTCCAGAACGGTTCGAATATCTCCTGTTTGTACCACCAGATAGTGCGACCCCTGAACTCAAGATTGAGCATGAATATGTTGAGATGAATTATGCTCCTCGCCTAGAGGATAGAATCACCCTTACCAACCGCATTATTAGTTTTGACCCAGATATTTTGCTACAGCTAGAGCCCGAACCAGGGGAATTATTGGTAAAATTGATTCGCCAATTGGATATTCCGTTAAAAATGGGATTTGGGGACGAAAAATCAGATCTAAATGTTATTTACTCTCAGGGTGAGAGTGGGTTTTACGAAAAAAATATTTTGAATCTAATTGCGTTGCTGGAGATGAAGTAAAAGAGTGATCTGTCGCACTTACTGATTGTGATTGCGTTGATTTGCAGTTTCTTTACATGAAACATGGTATTTAGCGATAGGTGCGGCCTCCAAACGTCCTTCTTCAATTAAGTCACCACAGATTATACAGACGCCATAACTTTCAGCCTCGATGCGATCGAGCGCTTCATCGACGTCACTAAGATATTTGGACTGGCGATGAGCAAAAAGACTGGTCTTTTCACGCTCGGCCATATCCGTACCAACATCAGCCATATGGTAGGTCGCAGACGAAAGATCACCGGCTCCCTCTGTAATCGTTTTATTTAACTCACTGCGCTGATAATCCAAATCTGCTGCAATGCGATTTCGCTCATCCATAAGTATGGTTTTGAACTTCTTTAGGGTTGTTTTGTTGTATTTATTCACAGCCATTTTAATCCCTCAAACAATGCTTTAATTGTTGCAATATATCGCCTGAGTATCGTTATCCTAGGAAATTTAGCTCTGTAAAAACCTCTTGGCACCCCCTATGTGGCCGACTACATTTGCGCGCTTTATGAGCCAATTTATTAAACGAAATAAGTGAGGGTGTAATGGAAGATATTGTATGCCCGAATTGTGGTGAAGAGCTATCAGAAGAGAGATTGGCGAAATCTCTAATCTGCCCACACTGCGCGACAAATCTCAAAAACAAAAAGTACATGGATTTCCTTGAATTCCTCATGGTTTCGGAAATCGTTGAGGATATTGATTTTTTTGATGAGTCAGTATACGGCGATGAGTATCTGCGCTTCGAGGAGTCAGATTTTGACGATAAGGATCTACCTGATACTCAAGCCGCTGAAATTGATTGGGATAAGGATCCTGATCATACTGAAGAGGAATGGGGAGAGGATAATCCAAACCTTTCCAGTAATAAACCCTGGGAATGACATTTTGTCGTTTTCGTGGTGAAGGATAGTCAATGGAACCCAAGAAAAAAGCAACTCAGCAAATCCAAATTCAAGTGAACGAAAATGTGGCAGACGGCAAGTATTCAAATCTAGCCATCATCACCCATTCATCAGCTGAATTTATTGTTGATTTTGTCCGTGTTATGCCAGGCACCCCAAAAGCCAATGTCCAGTCTCGGATAATTATGACGCCAAGTCATGCTAAGGCACTTTATGGGGCACTTGAGCAAAATATTTCGAAATATGAGGCTGAACATGGTGAGATTAAGATGCCGGATCCGGTTATCTTTCCTCCAGTGACACCCCGCCCTGGAAACATGCCAAACTAATCAGCTACAGCAATACTTCAGAAAGGGTTCCTCGGAACCCTTTTTTGTAGCCTGTTTCTCAAAATAATTCTTGCCACAAAGCGCTGGTTTGACCCCATGGAATCTAAAAGTCTTTAAAATAATTTCTGCTCCGCAGGAGTAGGGTATTGCTAACAACAGAAACGGAGGAAAAAGCCATTGCCATTCCTGCAAACATGGGGTTTAGTAAGGTTCCGGTAAACGGGTATAGTAGACCCATGGCTATAGGAATTCCAGCAAGATTATATATAAATGCCCAGAAGAGGTTTTGATGAATTTTTGTCATTGTCGCTCTGGCAACTCGATGACTAAAGATGACATTTTTCAAGGAGTTATTTAAAAAGATGATATCCGCTGCATTGATGGCAATATCCGTTCCGCCTCGGAATGAGAGACCTACATCGGCGGCGACCAGGGCAGGAGCATCATTGACCCCATCGCCGAGCATTCCTACCAAATTACCCTGACTTTGGAGCAGCAGGATCTGGTCATGTTTGTCCGTGGGTAAAACTTCCGCCCGATAGTTGCTGACTCCAATGCTCTCTGCGACTTGCTGAGCTGCTTCCTGTCTGTCGCCAGTCAGCATAAAGGCATCAACTCCTAGCCTGGTCAACTCCTGAATTACTCCCAGGCTCTCCTGTTTCAGGGTATCTGAAAATGCCAGTAGTCCAATGATCTTTTCAGCTCGGAACATGCCAGAGACAAGAAAACCTTTGGCGAGGAATTGCTCTAATTTCTGGGAAAAGAGGGGAGGTATGCTTTCAACATTCTTTATTTTTCTCAGGGTATAAGCTTCTCCATGAAGGTCGCCAGTGATGCCTCGACCTGCTTCCTCCCTGATACTCGTAAATTCGCTAGGAGTAATCCCACGATCCTTCCCATAATCCAGAAGCGCTTTCGCCAGGGGGTGCTGACTATGCTTTTCCAAACCCATGGCAAGACTTAGATAGTGTGTTTCGGCTTCAGGATAGCAGCTGATCAATTGGGGCCTGGATTCTGTAAGTGTCCCCGTTTTATCAAATACCATAACGTTAATTTTACTCAATTGCTGAAAGGCATCAGCTGACTTAATCAAGATTCCCCCGCGAGCAGCGATGCCACTGCCCACCACCAAAGCAGTAGGGGTTGCCAGACCCAGGGCGCAAGGACAGGCTATGATCATTACTGAAATCATGACATTTATCGCGAAGGTCAATCCATAACCCAACAGGAACCATGTCAAACCGCTGAGAATTGCCAGCGTTAAAACAACGGGAACAAAGACAGCTGCAATTTTATCGACCAGCTTCTGAATTTCCGGTTTTCTGGCCTGAGCTGCTTCAACCAAATTAATAATCTGGCCAAACATGGAATCGCGACCAATTTTCTTTGCCCGAATAAGCAGTCCGTTTTGCAAATTGATACTTGCTCCAATTACTCGATCACCGACCAGTTTTTCAACAGGCAGGGACTCCCCACTGATTGAGGCCTCATCAACGCTACTTGCACCCTCTATGATTTCGCCGTCAACTGGAATTTTGGTATGTGGATTTACGCGAATGATATCACCGACTTGAACTTGATCCAGGGGCAGAATAAGCCAGACCCCGTCCCGCTTAACTTCGGCTTCCCTCGGCATTTGATCCATAAGCCCGGTAAGCGCCTCAGTCGTTTTACCCCGAGCCATTGCCTCGAGCCATTTGCCAAAGGTAATGAACAATAATATGGTACCAGCTGCTTCAAAATAGAGTGTTTGGAATCCTTCAATCTCCCATGCCAGAAGTAAATTCAAGGTGGATATCAGTGAGTAGATATAGGCGGATCCAGTACCTAATGCCACCAGTGTATCCATATTTGGAACCCGCATTATCAGATGTTTTATTCCACGTTGATAATAACCGAAACCGCTGACGACGAGTATGCTGGCCATCAGGAGCTGCACGAGTATGCTTTCGGTCTGGGGCAGGAGTTGCACATCAGTGAGCATTTCAATCATGGCGTAGACGAGCAGGGGAATACCAAAGATAGCCTGGGTCAGCAATAGTTTCTTCCAGGTCGCAATGCTGCGTTGTTGCCGATCCACCAGGGAGGAAGATCCCTGGGGCTCAAGCTTATAGCCCATTTTTCCCACGGCGCTGGTGAACCTTTTTATGGGTATTGGTCCAGTGCTAATGATGTTGGCAGACTCCATGGCCAGGTTTACAGAGACCTCTTGCACTCCGGGAATCTGCCGGATTGCAGATTCTACATTGGCGACACAAGCCGCACAAGTCATACCTTCAACCTCAAATTGGTATTGATTGCTGGGTTCTATTGTTTTTGGGCTGCTCTGGGTCATTGAGTGCTTCACTTTCCATTATGATTCATGTCTACAATATGATTCATGACTTAGGCAAATAAATAGCTTAAATATAGCAATTCACCATTTCAAGCGCTTCATCCAGGGTCAACATTTCAACCCAAAAATTCGCTTCGAGAAGCATGATTCTCTAAGTCGTAAACTACTACATTAAAAAGAGACTATCCTTATCACAATAAAACTTGGCGAAGGCTAAGTTTCAGAATATTATACCAGATGGAAAAAAATTTGATAAAAAAAATTGGGCTTGTTGGACAGTTAATCCTGGTGGTTGGGTGTAGTGATATGGGTGAGCCAGAGGTGTTTCTTCCACAACTTCTCGTGAGCACCAATGCAATTAATTTTTCTACGATTTCCATTGGGACAAACCAAAACAGGGAGTTTCTGATTGTCAATGCTGGCGAAGGTGAACTCACTGGAACCCTGACTCTTGTTCAAGATAGTACAACATTTACGCTTGTGCCTTCCGGGGCGTTCACGGTTGCTGCAGATGATACCCTCATCGCTGAGCTAAGTTTTAATCCCAGTAGCGAGTCAGCCTTTTTAGCAAGTGTCTTGCTCAGCAGCAATGATCCCAGTGATGCTGAAATTAGCGTTGCTTTGATAGGAAATGGCACAGCCATACCGGTCCCTGTTTTATCCTTGTCCCGCACCCAGATAAATTTCGGAACCATTCTTAGTAGCACCGAAATGCAACAGGTGATCACACTTTCAAGTACAGGGACTGATACACTGTTGATCAGTTCCATAGCCACAGATCTGGCTGTATTCGATATAAACCAAACACTGCCACTGGTGTTAATTCCCGGTGATTCCGTCAACTTAACGATATCTTTCCAACCCGTGGTAGCAGGAACATTTAGTGGGAGCATGACGATTAGCTCGAACAGTACCACCAGCCCTGATATGGTCAATCTACTTGGAATCGCAGAAGCCGCGGTAAGTTATGCGGCCTCAATTCAACCGATTTGGAACGCCAATTGTGTTGGCTGTCATGGTGTCAGTGGAGGTCTCAGTTTGACCTCTTATGCAAACTTAAGGGCAAACAATTCAAATCACGCTCCTGTTGTTACGGCTAGCAATGGTGCAAATAGTTATCTCATTAAAAAGCTCAAAGGCGAGGCTGGAGCGCGGATGCCTCAGGGGGGACCTTTCCTGTCCGCAGCCACTATTGCGACTATTGAAACGTGGATCAACCAGGGAGCACTGAACAATTGAAATCGATGATAACCCTATTTGCGCTTGTGTTTGCCTGCAGCAGTTTGACTGCGGTGCCACGTTTTGCCATGATGGAAGATGTCAATTGTGGTAGTTGTCACGCCTATCTGGGTGGCGGAGGCAGCAGGGCTTCCTATGGAAAAGACTATGTCCGTGAAAGCCTGGTCCTGAAAGACATTAAATACCCTTGGGACAATGAGGACAGTGAGTCCCCATTCAGCTTTGGTCTTGATACACGCTACCAGATGATCGCTGAGAGCGACAAAGATCTCCGGCAATTTCCCATGCAGTTTGCGCTTTATGGAGGCGCTGAATTCGGCAGTTTAATCGCTCATCTTGAAGTGAGCCGCATTCTGGAGGATTTTAGAGTTACTGGAAATGTAAGGTATGAAGGTTTACCCCTCGAAAGCTGGGTCTCAGTCGGCCGCGAATTGCCTGTAATGGGCTGGAGAATTGATGACCATAATGTGTTTACCCGGGGCGGAAACCTTACGACACTGGGTCTCTCAAAAGAAGGTATGCCCTACACACCATTTATTGAGCCACCCACACTGGTAGAATTTGGAACGGCGGCGCTGAGTGGTCTGGAACTTACCGTGATGGCCGGCACGCCTTTTATTGGGGAGGATGAAGTTCTAGACGAATCAATTTTTTCTGCAGTCAAAATGAACTATAGTTTTTCCACCCCTCTTTTTAGGGCTCAAGCTGGTTTGGCATTCCTTGATGAAAACCAGACGATCAATGCCACTGTTGCAAGTTGGGGTATCGCCAGCAATGGATTGGTGTGGTTAGGCGAGATTTCCCAGATGTCTGGTTGGACCGGGACGGACATCTCCAATTTTGCCAGTATGCAGCAATTGAGTTATCGTCTTTTTCAAGGGCTTGATATCATCGGTCGCTATGAATTTTTCGACCCCAACATGGATCTCTCAAATGGGGCTATTGTAAGAACCAGTCTTGGTCTTGAATTTTTCCCCATTCGGGGTCTGGAAGTGAAACTGAGCTATCGGACAAGTCAATTGGAGCTGCCTGATTCAACCCCAGATTCCCAGTCACAAATCTTGAGTCAAATTCATTTGTATTTGTAAGCGCCACTTTCTCACCGCTAGATTATTATTCCTTTATGAGGATTGATTTAAAGTATTCGGATTGAGTCGCTGTAAATCAATGGCAACAATTCTCGTTCAATCGCTGGGTTTGCTAACCTCTTGAGACACAGTTAAGATCAATCCCCAATAATCTAAGCGAAGTTTGGCTACCCTGAGTCTGTGTGCTTCCTGCTCGCTAAGAAAGCATCTTTTCTGGGCTGTTAGTGTCACTTGATGGGCATTGGGTGGAACCCTGTTTTCATGATAAAAGCAGTAACATTTTCATTGTAGTGATCGCCGTAGACCATAAAAAATTCTTTCCCTTTAACTAAGGATTTCCGGAAAACGATTGTGTGTGGTATGTAAAGGAATTATACTAACTCGCTAACCAACAAACCCCTTAAGGGAAGGAACTCGGAATGAAAAGAAGTAGTATTCTTATTGCTGCTCTGACTCTTATCCTTGGTTTTACAACCAGTACATATGCAAACGTATATGCCACAAATCTGGAAGTAAGTGCCACAGTGATAACAACTGGAGCAACAAACAGTAGCGTTGACATCTCGTTTCTATTAAACGAGGATGCAGATAGCGGAGTCGATGTAAAAATTTATAGTGGTATGACGCTTGTTCGTACCATTTCGCTGGCAACAGCAACAAAGGGAAGCAATTCCGTTACCTGGGATGGAACGGATGCCGGGGGTACAACCCTTCCCGACGGGGATTATACTTTTGAGGTGACAGCCGCAGATGATGGTCAAACTGCATGGACAAAAATAAGTGATCCTTTAAAAACCGTCATGTACTCACCAAAAGGTATATCAATTAACCGTAACCCCGACAGTCCTTATTTCGGAACAATTTATATCTCAAACGGTTCTGCAGGGACGAGTGCGAATCCAGGTGCCTTCTATAATGGAGATGGAATCTTCATGTTTAGTTCAGCTCAGGATAGCCTTGCATTTTCTGATGGTGGTGTTGACTGGTCCGGTTCTTCGAACACTCCTGGTAAAACATCCATTGGCTCAGATGATCGACTTTACGTGACAGAATATGGTGGCGATTTGCTATATGCGTTTGACGGGAGCATTAGTGCTGCCTCCGCTGCCCTTATAATTGATGCTGATAACAAAGTTGCAAATCAATATGTGAGCGCTAATTGGGTTCATGGATCTGGTGCCGATCGTGTGATTTACACCGCTGATATGCACTACTCAACAGGTCAAGGCATTTTGCAATACAATATTGGTCTGGATGATGTTTTGCCGGCTGATTATACTGGTGAAGTCGCGATAGCTCGTCCCAATAATGGATACTATCAGTCAGATGTTGAACTGGATGCTGCAGGTAATATCTATTTTAGTCAATTGAGATCATTGGCAGGCCAGGCTTTTCCATTGCTCAAGTACCCCGCCTACACGGGTACAACCTTAACCATTGATGACACCCTCTGGACTGTTCCCACCACTATGACGGGTGCACAGGGTATTGCACTAGATGAGGCCAGTAACAGGATCGCCTGGGGTGATGAATATTCTGGGAACGTATATGTGCATGATGCCACAACCGGTGCTCTGGTATATACAATCGCCACAGGACAATCACGTTCCAAGGATGTGGCTTTTGATGCCGCGGGAAACCTTTATACCATAGACAATGGTTCCGAATACTGGAATGTTTGGTCAACTCCCGATGGAGCCAACTCATATACGACTCCCGGTAGAGCAACCATTGCTATCGAGACTCCTCCTGAATTCGTAGCCATTTTTATTTCTGAATTGGCAGATCCCGATAATGATGCTGGATTAAGATTTGTTGAAATTCACAACCCAAGTGATCTGGCCGTTGATCTAACGGGTTGGGTACTGAATAAATACACGAATGCATCAGCTACAATTAGTCAAACACTGGCCCTATCAGGTTCAATACCTGCCCTGGGTAACTACGTGATTGCTACGGGTGTGGTTGATGGCGATTTTGAAACAGCCTATGGCATGGCCCCCGATCTATTTGATGGCGAAGATAATCATGTCGCTGGATCAAATGGTGATGATAATATTGAGATTGTCGATCCCAATGGAAATGTTGTTGATATATTCGGTATCCCCGGTGAAGATGGAACTGGAACCAACCATGAATTCGAAGATGGTCGGGCCGTACGTCTTGCTACCGTGACCCAAGGAAATCCTGTCTGGGATCCAGCTGAATGGGCCATCGATAGTGATGCACCCTCTGGTTTAGGTGTTCAGAATGCACCAGATGATTTTGATCCTTATGTATGGCCAACCGTTATTCCACTGGAACTGGTATCAGCTGTGTCAATCAGCGATACAGAAATCGAAGTGATGTATTCCGGTGATCTGACTGCGGTTGATGTAGCTAATTATTCCATGGCAGGAACTGCAGTAACTTTTGCTTCGGCCACTATCGATGCAGGTGATGCTTCATTGGTGCACCTGGTAGCCTCCGCCGATATACTTGGTGATGTTGTCGTAGACACATTGATTGATGCGGTCAACGTGGGTACCTTTGAGTTTTATGCCGGGATTATGCCCATTGGATTCACCAATGCATTAAATCCAGGTGGTCAAATGGAACAGGATATTACTGCTACATTTGTCGGATTAGTCACGGCTAATGATGCCTTTAATAACGTCTGGGTCAACGACGGCAATGAAGCCTATATGGGCGTCCTTGTTTTTGACTATGATTTTGATGGTCTCGTAGCCGTAGGTGACGAACTCATGTTCACAGGTTATCTGGATATCTATAACAATTTATCCGAATTAAAAGGACCTGTCGTGCTCGGTATTGAATCCTCAGGGAATCCAACGATCCCGGCGATGATTACTGGTGCCGATATCGATAGCTCTCTGGCTGCTGATACCAATCCTGCTGAACAGTGGGAAGGTCAATTGGTCAAGATTGATGGAGCCACAGTATTAGCCTATGATGCTGCAGCGTATACCTATGAATTATCCGATGATGCCGGTGTCACCAAGTTCCTCCTTGGAGACAATGTTGACTATCACTTTGGTGTCGTATCTTTGACAGTTGGAACTGAGTATAATGTGGCCGGTGTAGTAGATTATACTGCCGGAAACTACAGAATCAATCCAAGAAGTATGGCAGATATTGTTGAAGTTACCAATAACCTGGATTTGACATTTGAAGATGATTCAGACAATGCCAATTGGGGTGTTTATGATGGCGCATCCGGATTTACAACCGTTGCCTTTGATGCCTCTGCTGGCGTCGATGGAACTGGTGGTCTGGTCCTCGGGGATGGCGGCTACGCTTATTACATCAAACGACCTGTCAATGGAACGGTTGGCACGAATTACTATCTATCGGTCGATGTGAAGACAGTGGGTTGGGATGTTCCTGAAACCTATCCAATCACACTGGCAGTTGAAGGTCTTGATGTGGCTGAGAATTCTATCAGCATTAACAGTCTGGCCGAGTTTACCAATATCACCCTCATGGGTGCAATCACTAGCACTGACGGATTTATCAAGCTAGCAGGTGCAAATACCTCCGCAGCGGGTGCAGGTGGAACCATCAGTGTTACCTTGGATAACCTGATATTCATCGACGAATATATACCCCCACCAGATCTGGATCTTGATCTTGCTTTCGAAGACGATTCAGATGCAACAAATTGGGGTGTCTATGATGGTGTATCAGGATTCACAACTGTGGCCCATGATCTAACAGCAGGTGTAGACGGAACGGGTGCTCTGGTCTTTGGTGATGGCGGATATGGTTATTATATCAAGCGACCCATTGCAGCCACACCTGGAACCGATTATTCCCTTTCCATTGATATCAAAACCCTGGGCTGGGATGTTCCTGAAACTTATCCCATTACCCTGGCTGTTGAAGGACTGGATGCTGTCGAAAACGCAATCAGCATTAATAGTTTGACAGACTTCACGACCATCACATTAACGGGTACCGCTACCAATGGCGCTGGTTACATCAAGCTAGCGGGTTCAAATACGTCCGCGGCTGGTGCTGGTGGAACCATTAGTGTTACCATTGATAATCTCATGTTTGACGATAATCTGGGTATTGCTGATCTTGAACCACCGACACTTGTTAGTGCCATGGCGCTCTCCAGTTCAATTATTGAATTGGTGTTCTCAGAAGACATGGATCCAGAAACAGCCGGTACCACTACAAATTATGTCCTGGATCACGAAGTTGGCAATCCTGCTTCAGTAACGGTTAATGAAGATGTTGTTCTGCTTACCTTGAACACATCAATGCAGTTTGACTCCACTTACACAGTTATTATCAATAATGTTGGTGATCTGAGTGGTAATCTGCTGCTGGCTGATACTGCTTCATTCATGTACAGCTATGAATTTGTCGTTGATTTGTTCTTCTCAGAGTATATCGAGGGTAGCTCTAGCAACAAGGCTCTGGAAATTTATAACCCAACAGACGCCGCCATTGACCTATCGGGTTACACGATTGGTGGAAGCAGCAATGAGTCAACCGATTGGTTATTCTATTATACATTTCCTGATACAGCTCTGACCATCGGCGCGATGTCAACTTATGTTATTGTTGACGGTAATGCAGATCAAGAGTTGAAAGATCTGGCTGATTGGGTTCAACCATTTCCAAGTCCAACCAGTTACAATGGTAATGATGCACGTGGATTATTCAAAATCGTAGGCATTGACACAATCCTCATCGATGCACTTGGAGACCAGTTTAATCCCACAGGTGCAATGTATTCAGTTGCTGGTGTGGAAAGCGGAATGTTGGATCATACCCTTGTGAGAAAAGCTCCCATTACCATGGGTAATGCCGACTGGATGATGTCTTCAGGTATTGATGAAGCCTCTTCTGAATGGGTGCTATTCCCCCAAAACACCTTCCGCTTTCTGGGTGCCCATCCCCATGTGGACCTGATAGGTCCAGAACTGGCTGGCGTCGTGGCTGTGTCTGAGACTCAACTTCAGGTTAGATTTAGTGAACCTGTTGTCTCTGCAGATGCACTCATGCTGGCCAACTACAGTGTTTCAGATGATCTGGGTTCAGAAAATCCAACTGCGGTCACCATGTTAACTGAAGCCATTTACTTATTGGATGTTCCGGCGATTGTTCCGAACATGCCTTATACGGTAACAGTAAATGCTGTTCATGATCTGAATGGAAATGCGATCAGCGACGACTCCATGATCAATGTTGTTCTTGATATCCCTGGGAGCTTACCCATCGATCGTATTATGAACGACTTCGTAACGGACGTTGGTCACTGGGGACACCCAACATATTCTGGCTCAACTTCAGGAATCCTGGCAACCTCAACATTCGCTCCCACAGATTCTTTGGCTTTTGCGGGAACGCATTCTGGTGAGATGATTCTCCTTGATGATCCAGCCATTAGTGGTGGTTGGTTTGTCAGACTATGGAATGTTAATCGTGTTGATAGAATTGATGCCGATTCGAAGATGTTTTTCTATCTCCGTGGTGGGAATGCTGATATGCAGGCCCGTATTGTGGTACAAGACGATGGTGGCTATGAAGCCGGACCATGGCAGGATATCACGTTTGCTGAAAATGACTGGCAAGTCGTATCCGTCGATCTGGAAAATGATCAATTGACAGGCTGGATTAACGGCAATGGTAGCATTCAGGCAGCATCTGGGACCGTCGCAATTGACGGTATCCAAATTAGATGTTCAGAAGATGTCAGCGTCAACCTGTACTTAGACATGGTAACTGAGCGTTATAACATCGATCCTGTCGAAGTCACCTTTAATGTGGATATGAATATCCAGGCATTAATGGAAACCTTCGTTCCTGGAACCGATTTTGTCGACGTTGCCGGTACTTTTAATGGCTGGGGTAATACTCCCATGGTCATGGAAGATCCCGAAACTGATAGTGTTTATACATTCACGTTGACAGATGTTTATCCTGGCGAGACGCTTTCATACAAGTTCAGGATCAATGGCAACTGGGATACATCAGAATTCCCCAACGGTGGTGCTGATCGTGTCTATGTAGTTCCAGACACCAACAGTGTGGTATCTCACTTTTATAATGATGTATCTGTGTATGTCGGAATTGGACTTGTTGGTATTCCAACCGAATTCGCACTGCATGACAATTATCCGAATCCGTTCAATCCCATCACCAATATCAAGTACGATATTCCGGAGAACGCATACGTGACTCTGACTATCTACAATATGATCGGACAGCATGTGATTGACTTGGTAAATGAAGATCAAGCACCAGGTTTTTACCATTTGCAATGGAATGGGCTTGATAAGAGTGGAACTCCCGTCAGCAGTGGTCTTTACATATATCGCCTGACAACTCCAGACTTTACACGCTCAGAAAAGATGACCTTTCTGAAATAGTTGGCGTTTAGTTGTTCTATTAAAAGAGGCTGTTCCCATACTTGGGACAGCCTCTTTTTTTTTAGCTTCCATAAAGACATCCCCTAAGCCAGCAGGTCCTGAATGCACACCCTGAATTGCATCGGCTAGAAATCTACCCCCAGTTAAGCTTGACACTGTTCCCAGAACCAGAAAACCAGAAGGGTTTTCACCCTATTTTGTGACAATTTTATTCGAAGTGGTTTATGGTTGAGCTTATAGATTATTGAAGGGAAATGCGTGGGGTGTCACTTTCGTGAGTAATTTCGCCAATAATTCTGGCCTGTTCGACGCCATTTGCGTGAAGATCTTTGAGCATGGAATCAGCCGTTGTGGCTGGCGGACGGGTAAGGAGGCCACCAGATGGTTGGGGGGCCACTGGCAGATATTCCATGGTTTCTGAGACATGGGCTCCAACAACCAGGCGTGGTTGGTAGTATTTGCGATTGGTCAAAAGACCACCGGGCATTACTTTTTTATCAGCCCATTCCATGGCTCCAGGCAGCAAAGGTAGCTTGTTTGTGAATAGTGTGGCATCCATGAGGCTGGCATCCAGCATTTCCAGTAAATGACCCACCAGACCATAGCCTGTAACATCCGTCATGGCATGCACTTCATAATTGACGGCGACTTCAGCAGCATATTTGTTTAACTGGATCATGCTGGCTGTCATTGCAGCTACCTGCTCTGGCAGGGCAATTTTCCGCTTTAAAGCTGTGGCTACAATCCCCGTTCCCAAGGCTTTGGTAAGAATTAAAACATCGCCTGGCAAAGCCCCCCTGTTGGAGATGATTTTGTCAGGATGAACAATCCCCGTCACTGACAGCCCATATTTTAGCTCGTCGTCTTTGATGGAATGTCCACCAGCGAGAACGGCTCCAGACTCATTTAGCTTGTCAATTCCACCCCTGAGAATATCCTTCAAAATACTGTTGTCCATATCGTCAACAGGGAAGCCGACAATATTCAGCGCGGTAACAGGTTTTGCACCCATGGCATAGATATCACTGAGGGCATTGGCTGCTGTGATCTGGCCGAAGGTATAGGGATCATCGACGATGGGTGTAAAAAAGTCTAAGGATTGGACAATAGCAATCTCATCACTCAGTTTATAAACCGAGCTGTCATCGCGATGTTCAATACCTACGAGCAGGTTGGGATGAGATTTTATATCGATCCCACAAAGTATGTCGTCCAGGTCCCCTGGACCGATTTTACCTGCTCAGCCAGCGGCCTTTACTTTTGCGGTCAGATTTATTTCGAGACGCTTTGTCATGGCTGAAAATAACCATATGACCTGAACTGCCAATGGCAAAAGCGATCTAGCTGCAAATGATTTTGGTTGATTCCCAGCCTGCAGTTGTCTATGATGGGGTATGTTTGGAAAATGGATACAGCTTCTACTTATAATGCTTGCCCTCCTGATCATATATGGCTGTGCTGGAACCGAGAAATCTGAGCCAGTTGATGTCATGTATTTCATCCTGATTGACCGCTTTGTAGATGGGGATTCAAGCAACAATGCCGGAAACAATCCAGCAAGCTATCTGCCCTACGACGGGTCCAATCCAGAAGCTCTCAAATATTATCAGGGCGGGGATCTTGCTGGTATCACTCAAAGCTTGGGCAAACTAAAAAGCATGGGTATGACCATGATCTGGCTGTCACCCTTCCTGGACAACTCGAATACGGATTATGTGGGTTGGTGGCCTTACCATGGATACCATCCCATCGACTTTTATAAAATAGATGAACATTTCGGAACTTTAAATGATTCGAAAACGCTGGTTTCGAACGCCCACGCTCTTGGCTTGAAAATAATTTTTGATATGCCCTTCAACCAGACCGCTCAGGACCATCCCTGGGTCAATCAAAGCGCCAAAGCAGAATGGTATCATATGGATGAAGACGGTTATCCCTTTGTAATTACTGACTGGCAGGATCAGGAGCAGATTGAAATAGGTGAGCTACATGGTTTGCCTGATCTCGCTCAGGAAAATCCCGAGGTGAGCGAATACCTCTGGGAAGTTTCAAAATATTGGATTGAAGAAACGGGGTGCGACGGGTTCAGGTTGGATGCCGTGAAGCATATACCAATTTCTTTCTGGGAAAACTATACGACCAGGATCAGGGAATTCGCCGGCTCGGATTTTTTATTGTTGGGCGAAGTGTTCTGGGGTGGAGCCGAAAAAATTCAGCCCTACGAATCCGTTGGCTTTGATTTTCTTTTCGATATTCCCGGTTATTATGCGATTCGAAATACGTTCAACAAAGGAGCCTCAATTAAGGACTTTTCAGAATTTTATGAAACCAATTCCACATTATTAAGCAAAAGCAAATTTGCAACCCTCATAGATAATCATGATGTTGCCCGTTTTAATGTAGGATTGTCAGAGGACGCCTGGGAGAAGCAACTTCTGGCGTTGGGATGGCTCATGACGGCACCTGGTTTACCTGTTATTTATTCTGGAACTGAAATCGGGATGACAGGCTATCCGGCACTGGATAAAGCAGGTAAGTCTCAGGATTTCCTCAATCGTTTTCCCTATCCCCATACCTTGAGCAGCGAGGAGGGTAAGCGGCTGCAGCAATTTATCGGGTTGACCCAGTTGCGACATCAGTTCCCAGCCCTTTCTAATGGCATATTCAGAGAGGTTTATAAAGACTGGTCCATTTACTGTTATCTGAGATCAAGTGGGACCGAGCACCTGCTTATCTGCCTGAACACTGCCTCGACCCAGGAATATTTGAGCATCAAATCACCCTTCACAGAAGCTCTTGAAAATGTTGTACAAATATTTGGGGCTGGGGTGTTGAGGCTGGAGGCCGGTGCAGGAATGTTAAGGCTACCCCCCAATAGTTTGTCCATTTGGCGTTTTGAAGGTTCTATCGATCAAAATATGCCCGAGCGCGTTGGGTTTTCTGATCGACTCTCCTCCGATTATCAAAAAATCATTGTTTATTATTATGACCAATTCACCAGCGTGGAGAATTTTCAAATAGCCGGCGATTTTAACAATTGGCAGCCAACGGGTTATGATTCGTGGCGCAGTGGGGATACATTATTTGCTGAGATACCCCTGAAGCCAGGGGAGTATAGTTACAAGTTTATATTAAATGAAACTGACTGGATTCCCGATCCAAATGCTACTGGGTTTTCCATAGATCCTTTTGGCGGACAGAACAGTATTCTATTTATCTCACCATTATAGTTATTATTTTAAGGCAATAGTCTTCGTATAACACCAAATTTACCGTCGATAAGTCCCGTATTTGTCATACACATTATCCCACCTACCCGTCTTTGGAAGTGGTTCAAAGCCTTTTGCCACTACTTTTGGTTCCGCTTTGACCTCAGTTAATTTTCTTGACATATGGAAGCGTCGATAATAAGTTGTGGAAACCGTAACTCAGAGAAGGGTTACTAATTCAAAACGTTGTTACTTGGATCAAATTAATGAGTGTGAATCGAATGATTGTTGTTCCACATTACGTTGTTTCCATAGCTCCAAGTCGGTGGATGCTAGCTATTTTGATTAGCTTCTCTGTGTTGAGTGGATGTAGTTCTTCAAATCTGGAATCTACACCTGCGCTTCAAATCCCAACCTATATCTCCCACAGCCCGGAATGGGCGAAAAGTGCCATATGGTATCAGATATTCCCAGAACGATTCAGAAACGGTGATCCTACCAATGATCCTACTCCAACCACCCTTGAAGGTACCTGGCCATATGCGAAGCCTGAGGGTTGGCAAATCTCCCCTTGGTCATCCGATTGGTATGAAATGCAGCCTTGGGAAAAGGCTACCGGTGAAGATTTCTGGTATAATTCCCAACTTCGCCGATACGGAGGAGATCTCCAGGGAGTTATGGATAAACTGGATTACATATCGGAATTGGGAATAAATGCCATATACCTGAATCCGATTTTTGAATCACCCTCGTTACATAAATATGGATGCAGCATGTGGCATCACGTGGACAATAATTTTGGACCAGATCCAGCGGGAGATGAAGCCCTCTGGAAAATGGAAAATCCTGCCGATCCTGAAACCTGGCAATGGACCTCTGCAGATTCACTTTTTCTGAATTTGATTGAACAAGCTCATTCCCGAAATATCCGGGTCATTATTGACGGCGTCTTCAACCATACTGGGATTCCATTTTGGGCTTTTGACAAAATCAGGGAAAAAGGACCAGCCAGTGAATACGCGGACTGGTTCACCATATTATCCTATGATGATCCAGCGACACCTGAAGATGAATTCGATTGGCAAGGCTGGTATGGTGTCAAGGATCTGCCAGAATTGGCCGAGGATGAGCATGGCCCCGTTGATGGCGCCCAACAACATATCCATGCTGTCGTAAAGCGTTGGATGGATCCCAATGGTGACGGTGACCCTTCAGATGGTATTGACGGATGGCGTCTCGATGTAGCTGAAATGGTGGCTAAGGATTTCTGGCGTACATTCAGGGTCTGGTGTCGGGATATCAATCCTGAAAGCTATATGGTAGGTGAAGTCTGGTGGGAAAACTTCCAGGAAAATAAAATGGTGAACGCCAGCCCCTGGCTCCAGGGTGATATATTCGATGCAGTCATGAACTATCGCACGGGAGATGCCCTCTTCAGAGGAATGATCGATGAAAAATGGCAGGTTTCACCAGCAAAAATGGATGAACTGCTAGCCCAGGTTCGCAATGAATATCCCCAGGAGAAACAATATACTCTCATGAGTAATTTGGACAGTCATGACACAGAGCGTATTGCCAGTGCCGTGAGTAATCCCGATCGCGCAATTGATCACAACGCCAATTCCCGTGACCATCAGGACTTTTTTCTCGGAAAACCAAGCCCGGAACAACAAGCCCTCCAGCGCGTCATGCTCACCTTTCAATTTGCCTATATCGGTGCACCCTTTGTTTATTATGGCGATGAGGTCGGAATGTGGGGAGCCGATGACCCGGATTGCCGCAAACCCATGATCTGGGATGATCTTGCCTATGACGATGAAGTTACACATCCCCATGGATTGCCCTATGGTCCCTACAAAATTTCAAAGGATGAGAAATTATTTGAATTTTACCGATCCTTGATTCAAATCAGAAAATCTGAAGCGTCTCTGAACCACGGTGATTATACTACCGTGCTGGCTGAGGGAGATGGACATTTCGCTTTCCAGCGATCATTTGAAAGTGAAAGGATTCTTGCCGTGTTCAATTATGGAGCATCTAAATGTACCCCGGGTCGGGAAATATTTGGGACGGTCGGTATGAATCAGTGGCAACTATTGCTTGACTCGAATAGCTCAAATTCCTCGGAAATCTCTTCAAATAGCGCCAGGATTTATAAACTTAGAGCGCCATGATATATCACAAAACTAAGCTCGGAAAATCCACTCGGGTGCTGTTTACATCTGCATTATTGTTGTCACTATTTTTTGGATGTTCTGAAAATTCTAAGCCGCTTGCCTCCTATGATGGAGGATTTGTCACTGAGGTTGAATTTTTAAATCATTACGAAAAATATCTGACGGTCACGGGCATAAAAGATAATCTTCCAGATCGAAAAAAAATACTTCGCAGTGTGTTACATGAAGCGCTTATTCTGAAGAATTGGCAAGAGCTGGAAATGGACGAAAACCCAGCTGTAAAAAATGTTCTGCGGCGCCAGGAGGAGCAGGCCATACTTGATGCATTATGGCAGGAAAAATCGAAAACTGACAGGGAACCTTCCCCCCAAGAATTAGCAGAAATGCTCATCCACGAGCGTACTCGATTTCATCTGCAACTGGTCAGTGATTTAACAATTGAAACAGCGCATGATATCGCCATGAATTGGTCCCTTAATGGCACTTCTCCCGGCATGAACGATTTAGGATTTGTATCGCTTGAAGATATTCACCCACGGCTGGTAAACATCGTTGGCAATCTCGATGCAAGCGAGATAAGCAAGCCTATCCGGCTGGGTAATGCCTATACTGTAATCAAACTTGTGGAAAAACAATTTCCGCATTTTATCCGTCCGCGTGATTTTGCCGTCGCTCAAGAGCGGTTGAAACAAGAATGGCAGGTAGCTCAAAGCGATTTTGTGATGGATGCTCACACAAAAAAAGTTCTGGCGAACTTGCAATTAGAATTTTCAGAGGAAGGCTGCTCGGACCTTTTGGACCTCTTGATGCATTCTCAGCGAACTGATTTACAGGCACTTGTTGCTGAACATCCTACTGCCCCAAAAACAGTCTGTACAAGCGTTGATGGCCAGTGGAGCATCGCGATGCTAATACCGCATCTCCTTGATAGCCGACCGGAACACCTGGACGCAATCATTGATACGAAAGATCTCCACAGTGTTGTTGCTGGCGCTTTGGTACGAAGGGCTCTTTTACACAGCGCCAGGGAAGCAGGGATCCATAAAAATGATTATACGCGGGATGCCATTCGAAAAAGACAGGATTTATGGCGCATCAAAACCTGGCAACAACGTTTCGCAGATACAGTGGCCCTTGATGAGGAGTACCTGGCAAGTGTAATTCAACGTGGTAACGCTGATAAATCCAAGATTCGAATGAGAGATGTAGAATATTTAGTTTTTCCAGATTCATCTATAGCTCGGATCGCCTTCGAAACCCTCCAAAAGGACTCATCCCTGATAGGGGAGCTTAATCCAAATCTTTCACGCGCTGGTTTACCAGTGGATGGCAAAATGGGCTGGGTAACTACAGATGAATTGGGTCAAGCATCCAGTCTGGTTTTTAGTCAGAAGCTTCACACCTGGACCAAACCCTGGAATTACAAAGGTGAAATGTACCTATTTAGAAGCCTGGCTGAAAAAAATGAAACCGTGAATTTTTCCATCGATATTGAAGAAATTGAGTCTGAAGTTCGTCATCAGGGTGCACCGGTTCAATTGGAACAGACTTTGATCGCAATGGAGAGAAGTAATCACGCGGAAATTAATGAAGATCGTATTAAAAATATCCCATTTATTCAATTGACAGGACAGGTAAATGAAGGCTAAAACGACTTTTATGTTGTTCAAACAATCACTGCTCGTGGTCCTATTGCTGGGTAGTACCTTTGCTGGAACTAGTGGAAAAATAGCAGGCAAAATTTACGATGCCAATACTGAAGAACCCTTGATCGGATGCAATGTAATCATTCAAGGAACTTATCTGGGGGGTGCCACTGATCTGGATGGATCATTTATCATTCTTAATGTTCCCCCAGGTGAATACTCTATCGAAGCGAACATGATCGGGTATACATCAAGTCGTATGACGGGTGTTACTGTTGCAATCGATCTTACCACAGAAGTAAATCTACGCTTAAGCAGTGAATTACTAGAGGGTGAAATGGTCATCGTCACCTTTGTCCAGCCAAAAGTTCAACGTGATCGCACCAGTTCTCAGGTACATGTAAGCGAAGACATGATTCAAGACTTACCAGTTGAGGAGGTCTCTGATATCCTTGAGCTACAAACCGGTGTTACCAAAGATGCTGGCGGAGGTTTGCATATTCGTGGTGGCCGGTCCCGGGAAGTTGTTTACTGGGTGGATGGTGTCCCCGTTTCGGATGGCTACGACGGCAGCTCGATCGTCGAAGTAGATAAAAATGCAATCCAGGAACTGCAACTGGTTTCCGGAACTTTCAACGCTGAGTACGGTCAGGCCATGAGTGGGATCATTAATGTGGTCACCCGTACTGGTGGCGAAAAACTTGGTGCCACCATCGACGCCTCTTCAGGTGGGTGGTGGTCAACCACAGACGATAAATTTGAGGGCATGGACAAATATGACCCAACGGACACCAAGAATCTTTCTGTGTCTATCGGTGGCCCCCTGTTTCTGAAAAAATTACGCTTCTACTTTTCGGGGAGGCGCTATAGCAGTGATGGCTACCTCAGAGGGACGCGGATTGTTAATCCAAAACCGATCAGTATTTTTAACCCTATCGACGGTACTGAGAACCTATTTATTAATTTTGGAGATAGCTCCACCGTTCTCATGCATCCTCAGGTTAAGTATTCAGTCAATGGGAAGCTTTCCTATATGTTGACGCATTCCATCAATATCCATATGAATTATTTGCTCTCAAACCGAGAATATCAGGACTACGACCATTTCTATCGCTGGAATCCTGACGGAAATCTGCATCGCTTTGATCAGGGTCAGAGTGTGTCGCTGACCCTGAACCATTCTCTGTCACCCCAAACTTACTATTCAATTAAGGCAGGGAATTCCATTAGCAATTATCGCCATTATGCTTATGAAGATCCCCTGGATACCAACTATACGAATCCAGAATACTTAAATATGCCAGCCTATACTTTTGCTCTCGCAGGCATTAACGCATCCCATTTTGAGCGAAATACAGTAACCAATCTGGTGAAGTTTGACTTTACCAGTCAGATCAGCAATGAACATCTGCTTCAGTTTGGTCTGGAGTATCGATCGCATACGCTGGATCGGGAAGATTATTCCATCGTAGCCAAAGTCGATAGCAATAATATCCAGCTGGTACCTTTCGAGCCAGACACATTGTCCAGCGCCACACCATCCCACAGTTATTATCACGAAAAGCCTGAAGAATTCTCCGCCTATATCCAGGATAAATTAGAGTACGATGACTTTGTGATTAATATTGGGGTACGTTGGGACTGGTTTCATTCCCATGGAGTTTTGCCGGCAGACCCGGCTGATCCCTCAATTTTCAGTCCCTTGAGTCCCGAGCATGCCGATATGAGCATGGAAGAGCGCCAAGCCATCTGGTATAACAAAGTCGGCGCCAAGAGCTCTATCTCACCTCGATTGGGTTTAGCTTTTCCGATTACAGATCAGGGGGTGATTCACTTTTCCTATGGCCACTTTTTTCAAATACCCTCATTCGAATATTTATACGCAGATCGAGGGTATAAAGTTACTACCTCAGACGGTATTTTTGGTCCCTTTGGGAATCCTGATCTAAATCCGAAACAAACCATTAAATATGAGTTGGGTTTGCAGCAGCAGTTAGGCGAGGATTTAAATATTGATATTGTCATGTTCTACCAGGATATTCGTGACTGGGTAAGCACTGGAATCGTCCAGGCAACCTATTTACCTGGGGTGAGCTATGTGCATTTTGCCAATAAAGATTATGCCAACAGTCGTGGTGTTACGCTTTCAATGGATCAACAGATTGGAAGCTCTGGCCACTTAAATCTGGAATATACCTATCAAATTGCTGAAGGATCAAATTCCAATGAAGATGCAGAATTTTTAGCTGCTCAGGGGAATTCAGAGCCTACCCGTGAGATGACCCCGCTGGATTGGGATCAGCGCCACACTTTGAATGGTACCTTTACAACAGAGCTTTTGGGAACCAGAGTTACCTTACTCGGTCGCTTTGGCTCCGGCTATCCCTACACACCTTCATATGGTGTTTCATCACGTACAGGTCTTACTGCCAACACAGGACTGGCAGCCAATAGTCGTCGCAAACCCAGTACCTTTGAGCTGGATATGAAGGCGAGTAAAAAAGTGAAACTGGCCGGCAGAGACCTGGGCTTTACCTTAAATGTAAACAACCTTTTAGACACGCGTAATGCCACTTCAGTTCATACAGATACAGGGCGACCTGATTATTCAGGACGTTTGCAGGCCATTCTTAATAACGCCTATGGACTCAACACCGTCGGAGAATACATCGAATATCCTCACTGGTATTCATCTCCACGTGAGATTCTCCTGGGCATTAATTACTCGTTTTAGAATGGATAGGATATGAAGATCAAGATGATGAAGAAAAACGGATATAGCATGAAACGATGGAGTACTGGAATACTGCTGTTGGGCCTGGTAAGCATTATCGCAGCACAAGACGTGAATCATGTGCCTTCTGACCATCGAGGGGACCCAAAATACAGACGAAAAACTGAGATTGACGGCAATCAAATACGGGCCTCCATTTTTAATTACGGATTTTCAGGTCGAACAGGGGGCAGCCAGCCAACTCACATACCCTATGAGTGGCCCAAAAATACCAAGCAACATTATATCGCACTCACCGGCGTGTTTTATGGCGCTCAGGTTTTAAATGAAGCCGGATTTCCGCTGAAAATAATGATGACACCAAATTATCGGACAGACCCCCAGTCAGGAGATAGCTGGAATCTGGAACCAGTGCCAGGGTATTTAAATGAGAATTCAACGCTTATAGCCAAGAGCACCGAGCCGAGTTCATGGCCAACCACCTGGCCGGATCGTCTAGATGATGTGACTGCTCCGGGATGGCCGGGAAGCTGGAACGGCTATTTCGGTCGGGATCAATTTAATGCCGATCAGGAAATTTATTATGAGTGCTCTGACAATCTCTATAATCGGCACAATTATTTTCCTGATTCAACAGATTTATCGCGTCGCGGTTTAGGTCTGTTGACCAAAGTGAGAGTCCTGGCCTGGAGTCAAATTCTTATTAATGATGTTCTGTTTCACCTCCATACCATTACCAATGATGGCACAAAGGATCTAAATAAAACTGCTTTTTCGCTTTGGCTTGCCGATTTGGTCGGAGGTGACGGAGATTCTGATGATGATCATCCTTCTTTTGATTTGCTCAACAATGTTGCCTGGAGTACCGATGGAGACGGGGTCGGGAATGCTAACTTTGGTTCGACGCCTGTAGGTGTAGTTGCCACGGCCTTTCTGGAAACTCCTGGAAATGGAATTGATGGCATCGACAATGACGGTGATGCAGATGATCATCCAGAACTGCTGGCCGAATTTTCAAATCTGGATAGCTTATTACCTCTGTTTATAGCGTCTGATTTTGCACCGACCATCCTTGCTGGCGGTGAAAAGCTGGTCACAATCGATGCCCAATATAGTCGGCATATCTTCATCTTTCCTGGTGTTGACACGACGGTCATCAGTAATGGTCTTTCCTGGAATTTATCAGTGGGTGACACCTTGAGTGAAAATCCTGACAACCTGATTGATGATGATCTTGACGGGTTAATCGATGAAACACCAGGTTTACATCTGGATCGTTTAACCATCGATGGTCTCATTCCGGTTAGGCATATCAATTATCTCTACTTTAATCCAGGGGAAACCATTCTCAGGGGCTTGATCGTACCAGGAGCAGATGTTATTCCATCCCAAGGCACTATTGCTCCCATGATTGATGAAACCCGGGCCGATGGAATTGACAACGACAGAGATTGGACTGCCTTTTCAGACGATGTTGGTATCGACGGTTTGGGAGATTCAGGTGATGAGGGTGAGGGTGACGGCCTGGCAAGTAGCGGTCATGGAACCGGTCTTCCTGGAGAGCCAAACATTGACATTACAGACGTATCTGAATCAGATCAGATTGGTTTGACAGCTGCCGCCTATATGGCCAGTAGCGAGGCTATCCAGAATTTAGCTGATTCAGACATGTGGCGACGCTTTATGACGCCGGGCGTATTCTTTGACCCATCAATTGAACTCGAAGGCGATTATAATCTGCATGTGACCAGTGGCTATTTTCCGCTGGCAATAGGACAAACCGAAGCCATCAGTATGGCTATAAACATGGGTGTAGACCAGGCAGATGCCTTGCGCAACAAGGAAGTCGCCCAAAAGACTTACGATCTGGACTATAAGTTTGCCACTGCACCGAGACCACCCACCTTGTCAGCGGCAATAGGTGATGAAAGTGTCATGCTTTACTGGGATGAGACTTCGGAGGGTACCTTTGATCGGTATATGGCTGATCTGGGCTCAGAAGGTTATGATTTTCAAGGTTACCGGATCTATCGATCCACCGATCCTGCGTTTGAGGATGTGTTTATCATCACTGATTCAGATGGTGTTCCAACTTTTTATAAGCCGATTGCACAGTATGACAAGATTGACGGGATCAAGGGATTACAAGAGCTCGATATAAACGGTATCAAGTTTGATCTGGGGGATGATACAGGTTTGGTACACAAATATCTTGATGAAGACGTTCAGAATGGGCTGACCTATTATTATGCGGTTACCGCTTATGATGCCGGAGATGTGGCCCTGGGTGTAGCTCCCAGTGAATGTCCCATCTATATTCAGGTTGATTTTGATGGATCTATTATAACAGGTGTGAATACCATCGTCGCAACGCCATCAGCCAAACCAAACGGATATCAGGCTCCTGAAGTAGACCTGGTCCATATCAGCGGATCCAGCTCCAGCAATATCAGAGTAAACATAATAGATCCACTGTTGGTCCCAGATGATAATCTATATCGAGTTACCTTTGAAGACACCCTGCTCCCGGCAGACAATCCGAATGATGACACCCTGACCACGAAAAACTTCACCTGGGAGAATATCACCGATTTGAACGCCCCAGATACCCTCATTGATCACTCTGAACGCTTTGGAGATGATGATGAAAATATCATTATTGATGGGATGCGGCTCGAATTTCATGTAGAGCCGCTCATTACCATTAACAAACAACTGTCGGGTTGGAATGATAGTACTATATATAAACCAGCGTTAAATGTGTATGTAGATGTGAATGGACGAGGCTCAATAAAACCAAATGATTACCGATTAAATTTCGGTTCTGTTGGCATTGACACCTCAACAAGATTCGAAAAACGGAGAGTATTTGGCGTTACAGTCTTGCCGGCAATTCCGGTTAATTTTACAATTTACAATTTGACTGAGGATAGAAGACAGGTCTTTGCCTTTCAGGATCTGGTCAGTTCTGTTGCTGGTGGTGAGAAGGACAGCATGTTTAACTGTATTTTCCAGGATGAGAGCGATGTCATAATTCTGCTGGATGAGGTGGTGGATACTCTGGGTACAGTCACCGGATATCTACCCACATGGAAACTGACAATGGATTATACTGACCTTGATACAATCCTGAGAAATCCAGAAGCAGGGGATGAACTCACACTGATAATTCGGAAACCCTTTTTGGCTGATGATGTGTATGAGTTCAAAAGCTTCGGCGCCTATCTGGATCGAGAGCAAGTGAAGGAAGATATCAAAGGAGTAACCGTTGTACCAAATCCCTATGTGGCTGCCGCCAGTTGGGAACCGCACAATCCCTTCAGTTCAGGACGAGGCCCCCGAGTTATTCGATTTAACCATATCCCTAAGGATTGCGAAATCAGCATTTTTAGCATCAATGGCGAATTGATCGATCAATTTGAAGTTCACAATAATATGGATCAGGGCAGCGCACCCTGGGACTTACTATCAAGAGATAATTTGTCCATCGCTTACGGGCTATATCTATTTTATGTGGAAGACCTCGATACCGGTGCTACTCAGACCGGGAAATTTGCAGTGATCAAATAGAGGATTATTGAAAATGACAACATATACTCCACTTCGAACTCTTTTGATACTCCTGTTTTTGTCCGGATTAATTATGGGTCAAACCGTTTCCAAAGTAGGGACCAGCGCTGCCAATTTTTTGAAGATTCCAGTTGATGCCATTGGCACCTCAAGAGGGTTGGCAGTTGTGACCGGTTTCAATGATCCCTCGACGATGTATTATAATCCTTCGACACTGGCCCTCATCGGCGAGTCATCTGCCCACTTCAGTTATGTTGATTGGTATGAGGGCATTTCGTTAAATCATACAGCCATTGCGCTGCCAGTAGGCTCTATGGGAGTCTTTGGGGTTAACATGCTTAGCATGTCTTCAGGTAAGATGGAAATTACCACCGAGCGGGACCAGGACGGGACCGGCGACTTTTTTGAAGTAGGCGCGCTTCAGATTGGCCTCGCATTTGCTCGCAGTCTCACCGATCATTTTATGATTGGCGGGAACGCTAAAATTTTAAGAGAAACAATCATGAATTCCCATGCTCAGGGTTTTGCGCTTGATGTGGGAGGTCGCTATGTAACGCCCTGGCCTGGATTCGTTCTGGGATTCGCTATCAGGAATTTTGGAACAAAAATGCAAATGACCGGAGATGATTTGCTCACCACCAATGATCCAGACCCCTTAAACAGTGGAAACAATGACGTCATCAATGCCTATTATGCAACCGATCGATTTGATATTCCTTTGCGGATGGTGATTGGGACAAACTGGCAAATGCTGAATACGCGCTTTTTGAATGTGTCGCTTGAGGCAGATGGGGTTTTCCCCAGCGACAATCATGCCTGGATGAATGTGGGGATTGATGCCGGGTTGGCAAACAACATGCTTTCCCTGAGAGCGGGGGCCAGTCAATTATTACTGGATGAAACTGAGCCTCAACTCTCTCTGGGGGGAGGATTATCCTATCGAATCATGGGTGGGGTTGTGATGCAGCTCAATTATGCAATTCAGAGCCATGAGTATTTTAACTACAATGAACATTTTTCAATTTCTCTACGCTATTAAACAACCAAAAGGAGGTAACATGCGTAAAACTGTAACCATAGCAATGACGATGCTGCTGTTAGCGAGCTTCGGAATGGCTACAAATGTGACATTCAGCGTGAATATGGCACATCAAACCGCCAGTGGGAATTTCGTTCCTGCCAGCGATTATGTGGATATTGCCGGCACCATGAATGATTGGAATCCCGCAACGGGTGAATGGCACCTGGCAGAGAGTACCGTGGATACGGATATCTGGACTGCCACCTATGCTATTGATCCAGGCGATTATAATTTCAAATTCAGAATCAACAGCTCCTGGGCTGATGGAATGAATGACATCAGCGATCGACCGCTGACGGTTGGAGATACGGATTTCGAATATTTTGCATATTTCGGACCCGTCACCAACTATCCTGTTGTTCATTTCATGATTGACCTTACAGATAAGTTCAATCAGGGCACTTTTAATCCAACCACTGATGGTGTTAACATCGCAGGTTCTTTTAACGGTTGGGATGGTTCTGGCTATGATTTAAGCCCCACTGCCGCAAATGATCTCATCTGGGAGATTTATGTTGATCAGGATGCTCTATTCACAGTCGATGCGACGATTAACTTCAAATTTCGTGTCAATCAGAACTGGGATAATGCAGAGAGCATTAGCGATAGAAGCCATACAATTTTGGAAGGCTATCAATCATATTCCGCTTTCTGGAACGACTATGACTATAATCTGGCAATCACTTTTGAAGTCAATATGAATGCCCAGATCGATGGTGGTTCTTTTAACCCTGAAACCCAGTATGTGGATCTTGCCGGTAATTTTAATGGCTGGGGCGCCAATACTACAGATTTCTGGCACCTCTCAGACGAAGACGGCGATGGTATCTGGTCAATCACTGTTGCTGATAGTTTCACCGTAGGGCAGTCTCTGTTTTTCAAGTTTAGAAAAGATAGTGATTGGGGTACATCAGAGACCATCAGTGATCGACCTTACGTTGTAGTCGCTGGGGCACAAACCTATACTGCCTGGTGGGATAATTTCGATCCAAACTTTGAGGGTGCACCAGTAACCTTTAAAGTCAATATGAACGCTCAGATTGATGCATCAACATTTGTTGTTGGAACGGACAATGTTCTTATGGAAAGCCTTTTGGGTGCCATCCCAATGTCCGATGATAATACAGATGGTATTTATGAGCTGACTGCGGATCTACCTGTAGGATTGACCTTTTACCATTATTCCATCAATGGCGATCATGACGAAAGCCTACCCTTCGACCGCTCAGTTACTGTTGCGGCTGCCAATCAGGCTGTCATTCTTGACGTCGTCTGGTTCAGTAATGTAGAAACCGTAAGCCATGGCGCTGGTGATATTACCTTTATAGTTGATATGACCGTGCTGGAGGATCTGGGCTTCTATAACCGTGCCTTAGGTGACAGTCTTGAGCTACGTGGCGGTGTAAATGGCTGGGGAAGTGATCCAGATAGATCCAAAATAGATATGATCAGAGATGAAGGCAGCGAAATATATTTTCTTACAGTGCCTTATGAAGGCGATGCTGGCGATATTTTCAGCTACAAATTCTTCTTGAATCTGCATCAAATTGCAGGTGGAGATACTGCAGCACATGCTGGTGAAGATTTCTACGAATATGAACTACCTGCTGGTGTAGGTGGTGGTGATCGTTTCTTTGTCTGGAGCGGTATGGATGCTGATACGGTCTTACCTGTTCAAACTTTCCAGGATTATGTGACTGAAGGTGTGATTCCTGAAGGTGAATCTGTTACAGCTACATTATACATGAATATGACCAGAGCCATGGCTTTGGAAGACGATGCTTTTGATCCCGCTACTGATGACCTGTATTTCATGTGGCAGGATGGCTGGGGAGCTGATCTTCAAGGTGTTACTGTTGGAACAGTTCCAACTGATACAGCAAGTTACACTTATGTTCCCGCTCCTGAAGTTGGTGCAAACGTCTGGAAACTCAATCTGACTGTCAATGGTCCTGCACCTCATGCCATCATGTATACAACCAGCTATAAGAAGGCAGATGGTACTGTAGTAAGTGAATTGGGTAGTGGTTTTGGTTTTGGTCGATACCGTACACAGTGGTTAAAACCAAGCACCGTTGGTGGCACACTTGCTCCCTTCCAGGCTCTTGCACCTGTAATGTTTAGCAATGCCGGGACACCGCTCGAAGTTGAGCTGGAACCTTACGCCAACGGATTGACCTTTATTCCAGTTTCTGTGGATGAACCGGTTAACGTGCCTACAGGTTTTGTGCTTTCACAGAACTTCCCCAATCCCTTCAACCCAACCACTACCATCAACTATGTGATCCCACAATCTGTCAATGTGAATTTGACGGTTTTTGATATCACTGGGCGTGAAGTGGTTCGTCTAATCGATAACCAGAGACATTCTGCTGGTCGTTATGACATGATGTGGAATGGCTTAAATGCCTCAGGCGAAAAAGCTGCCAGTGGCTTGTATTTCTACAAAATCATTGCAGGTGATTTTCAGCAAACTCATAAAATGATGCTGCTGAAATAACACCCGGTGTTTTGATGTTCTTCACAGGGTGGAGAGTTGTTTTCTCCACCCTGTTTTTCTTATAGAATCATTTTTCTATTTTCCATGGCTTTTTATCAACAGATTATTCGAAATTAATGAGATACTATTTATGAGTCGCTGGTCTCAAAGATTCAGTTTCGCAATATTTGCATTTTTAGTTAGCATCCAATCCTGTTGGATGGCTACTGATCCCATATTTGATGTAGCCCTTCGGACTGATGATTTTTCAGATCCCGATGTGGCGAAAAGTCAGGACTTTACAACCTTTAATAATTTTATTAGTTCGGTATACCAGGTCTCTGGTGCAGCAAAACAAGCTTTGGTAGATTCATTCATGCACTGGGCTGATGCAACCACGGGGATCCCGTACCTTGAAGATTCAATGGCTTATTTTCTTTATTTAAATGGCGCTAACCCACAAGTTGCCGTTGCCGGGGATTTTTGTGACTGGGATCCTGCCACTCAAAACTTGACCCATCTCAATGGGACAAACCTGTATTACCGAGGATATCAATTCGAAGCGGATGCCCGCCTCGATTACAAGCTGGTGGTCAATGGAAACTGGATTCTTGACCCTCTCAACCCGAACACTTGTAGCGGTGGATTTGGTCCCAATAGTGAGTTGTCCATGAGTGCATATATTCAGCCGCCAGAAATTGAAGCGTACACGATTCCCCACGGGAATCTGCTTTCAACAACTTTTAGCGATACAACTCAAAATAGAACTCGCACGCTGAAAATATATACACCTCCTGGCTATAGTGAGGGCGATCAGAGTTATTGCAGCATCTATTTTCTCGATGGCAGCGAGTATGTCACTCTTGGCTATGCAAGCAATGTTCTAGATTTCATGATTGATCAAAACATAATCCCCCCTGTTATTGCGATCTTTACAGATCCTACTAATCGGAATTCAGAATACAGCTATGACTATTATTTTGTGGACATGTTTGTCCACGAACTTGTCCCCTGGATAGATAGCCAATATCGAACATTTACTGAACCTGACAAACGCGCAATCGCCGGTGTGAGCCTCGGTGGACTGACTTCTCTTGTATTCACCATCCAGCATCCTGAAGTGTTTGGAAATTGTGCTGCTTATTCATCTGCCATTTGGATGGGTGATTTGATTGAGCAATATCAGAATGCTCAGGTTCAACCCGTAAAGATCTATATGGATGCAGGAACTTACGAAGCGTCAATTTTTAATAGTTCCTCGACTTTAGCACAGATTTTGGAGAATAATAATTGGGATTATCGATGGAGGGTTTGGCATGAGGGACATTCCTGGGGTGCCTGGCGGGCACATCTGGATGAATCCCTGACCTATTTTTGGCCGCTTTACTCTAGTGGGATAGACGATGGGTATTAATTTAAGCGTGTGTTTAAGGGCTGTTTTAGATTGGCCAACCTTAGACTGCAACTTCTACCCAACAGGCAACATAACACTGACATCTGTGCGCTGTAGGTGGTCTAAAAGTCCTACTGACCAGATGAATGAACAAACATGAGGTTCTCGTTGAAAGGCTGGATCAAGAGATAATATGATCAGAGAGATAATACTCTATAAAATTTCTCCGTTTCTGAGAAGCAGGATCTTATTAACTCCTTTACTGTTCCTCTTCTTGGCGCTCGGAAGTGCGTTGAGTGCTGCAAAAACAACGCTGCATCTCTGGCATCCCATGCCAGCTCCCAGTCGAGCCGTTTTAACGGAGTTGGTTGCTGAATATGAAAAACTCAACCCCGATATCAGTGTCCATTTATTATATAAGGAAAACGAGGAAGTTCGGATGGCTTATATGTCAGCCACTGGATTTACTGAAGGCGGCCCTGATCTGCTCTATGGTCCCAGTGATTTCACCGGTGCCCTGGTCGAGATGGGTATCATCAAACCCCTGGAGAACCTGTTCACTGAGTCAGAACTGGCTGAATTTGATCCCAAGGGACTCACCTGGTACCAGGGTCATTTGTATCAAATTGGGGATGAACTGGGGAATCACCTGGCCCTGGTGTATAACAAGCGCCTCTTTGCTGAAGTGGGTCTGGATCGACCACCAGAAACCCTCCAGGAACTCATCGAATTTGGCAAAAAGCTCACCCTGGATAAAGATGGCGATGGAATCATTGATCAATATGGCCTGGTCTGGAATTTTACAGAACCCTTCTTCTTTATGCCCTTTTATGCTTCCTATGGTGGCTGGGTCATGGATGCGGATCAAAATCCAACCTTGAATAACAAAGCTGCTGTGAAAGCGTTCAAATTTGTTACCGACATGCGTGACGTTCATGGCATTATCCCCATCGAATGTGATTACGATATTGCTGATTCAAAATTTAACACCGGTACTGCCGCTATGTTGATCAATGGTGCCTGGTCCTGGGCTAAATACATGAAATCGCCTCATGTTGATTTTGGTTTGGCTGTCCTGCCCATCAATGCTGAAACTGGACTCTACCCAGCCCCCATGGTCGCCACAAAGGGCTACTATTTAAATCCTTATCTGGAGGGGGATCGCCAGGACAAGGTCGTTGCCCTGCTGAAATTTCTAACTGGACCAGAAGCCCAATTCAAATACGCCAGTCGTCTGGCCACAATCCCAACCCGACTTGAGGTCCGTAATCGTCCAGAGATTGCTAACGATCCCATTATCCGAACTTCCATAGAGCAGGTGAGTCATGGTAAAGCCATGCCAATTTCACCCCAGATGAGAGCTATTTGGGACGCTATGCGTCCTGCTTATCAAAATGTCCTGGGTGGAAGCATGACACCTGAAGCAGGCGCCGCCTACCAGCAAGAACTTGCCGAACAGAAGGTAGCCGAACTTTTTGAGGGACAGGACGTGGATCCTGATGCCGTGAATATCACGGCCATTATTGTCTATCTCGCAGGTCTCTTACTGGTAATCTGGGCTCTGTACAAATTGTTCATCGCCTTTTTGCTACCACTAATACGAGGCATTCCTGGCGTTCAAGTCAAGGAATCACGTTTCGGCGTGCTTATGGTCGCACCGGCTGCTCTATTCATCTTTGGTGTGGTCGTATATCCATTTTTCTATAATCTGATTATCTCGTTCTCGAACATGGGTTTGACCACTGTGAATGACTGGCAGATTATTGGTCTTGCACAGTACGGAAAAGTGCTAACTGACTCTCAATTCTATCACTTCTTTTTGAAAACCATCATTTGGACTGTGGTGAATGTCGTGCTCCATGTTGTGTTTGGCGTCATGCTGGCTCTGTTGTTAAATCGACCACTGCCTGGAAAAGGATTAATTCGTGTATTGCTAATATTGCCCTGGGCGGTCCCCAGTTACATCACAGCATTGACCTGGAGGGGGATGTTCAATATCGATTATGGCGCTGTGAATATCATCCTCAGGAATTTGTTTGGTATGGAGCCCATCTCGTGGCTAATAGATCCAACCAATGCCTTTATTGCGACCATCATTACCAATGTATGGTTGGGTATTCCCTTTATGATGATTATTGCTCTGGGAGGACTTCAGTCCATTCCCCAAGAGCTCTACGAGGCTGCCTCAATTGATGGAGCCACGGCCTGGCAACAATTCAAAAAAATCACGTTGCCATTATTAAAACCAGTCATGGTACCGGCAATCACATTGGGTATTGTCTGGACCTTTAACAATATCAATGTGGTCTGGTTAGTCTCAAATGGTGGACAACCTGGAGACCAGACCCATATCCTGGTGAGCTTTGTTTATCGTGCAGCCTTCAATCTTTATCGCTATGGATATGCAGCCGCCTTCAGTTTTATGATCTTTCTGATGCTGGCCATTTTCTCAGTAAAATTCATGCAAAAAAATAAAGCTACCGAAACGGCATATTGAGATGAAAAACTTCATTATAATCTTTAAAGCTGAAGATTGCTGTATTTCCTCCGGTCTTTGGCAACCACTCCAAAAATTATCTCAGTGCCCTCTGTGTCCTCTGTGGTTAAGGTTTGAATGCATATGAGATTGAAAAAGATGAATCACCAAGTCACCAAAGCACAAAGGATCACAAACCATAGTACAAGGTTTAAAAATACACGGTTGGAGAAACTATGTGGCTTTGAGCTTTCGTGGCAAAAATTGAGCAATTTCTTATGAATAAAAACCTCAGCTCACCGGCATATTCTGAATTTGGGGGCAGCATTCAGTTCTCTGTTATTCCCCAGGTTGGCACTGATCTCCCTATTTCCTCCGATCGCTGGCAACCACTCCAAAAATTATCTCAGTGCCCTCTGTGTCCTCTGTGGTTAAGGTTTGAATGCATATGAGATTGAAAAAGACATCCGCTCTCCAATATGCTCTGATTTATAGTGCACTCCTGTTGGCTGTAGCATGGTCTATCTATCCTATTTTGCGAGTTATTACAATTTCCATTCGTCCCGGCAATAATCTTTTAACACAGAGCCTGGCCATTATCCCCGCCGATTGGACTTTTGACAATTACATCAAGCTGTTTAGTGACCATCCTTTTGGCACCTGGATCTGGAATTCCATCCTGGTAACAGTCACCGTGGTTATAACTGGGGTAACGCTTGCCTCGACTGCTGGTTATGCACTTTCGCGCTTCCGTTTTCCCGGCAGGGAAGCCAGTCTGCTCAGTCTACTGGTCACCCAGATGTTTCCGGCGACCATGCTCTTACTCCCTCTGTTTATCATGCTGTCCAGTCTGCATTTGATTAATACGTATCTGGGTTTGATTGTGATCTACTCATCCACAGCGCTGCCCTTTTGTGTCTGGCAGATGAAGGGTTATTACGATACCATCCCATATTCCCTGGAAGAGGCCGCCAGAATTGACGGTGCCAGTCGTTTTATGGCATTTTACAAAATCATTTTACCCCTGGCATCACCAGCCCTGGTCATTACGGCCTTATTTTCATTTATGTCCGCCTGGACAGAATATATCGTCGCTGCACAGGTGCTGTGGTATAAGGAAATGTTTACCCTACCCATCGGATTGAAATCCTTTCAGGCAAACATGACCACTGAATGGGGATTGTACGCGGCTGGAGCAATGATTGTGTCCATCCCCGCAATTGCACTGTTTCTCTTTTTAACAAAATACCTGATCGGTGGTTTGACTCTCGGTTCTGTCAAAGGTTAGTGACTCCCATTTATAGGATATGATATGCGATACATCCAATGCACCACACTGAGTTTATGCTTCCTCCTTATCCTCAATGCTTGCGAACCCATTACAAGCGAGAAGCACTATCTAGAATCAACCTGGAAGTTGGCTTACGATCCTGATCGGGTAGGTCTTAGGGAAGGATGGTTCGACAATGATCATGATCGATCCAACTGGGAGCAAACCGAGGTTCCTGGTCATTGGGCCGATGCGGCATATGATGGCTTTGCCTGGTATGCTACTGAAATTCAAGCTAAAAATATCCCATCTGGCTATAATCTTGCACTGGTTTTTGAATCCATTGATGACAATGCAGTCATCTGGTTGGATGGACGCCTTTTTGGTAAACAAATGGGCTATAACATTAAATTTTATTTGGATATTGGAGATAAATTAAGCGATGGAAAGGGTCACCAGCTTGTGCTAAGAATTGAAGACACCGGCGGTCCAGGAGGGATTGATCAACCAGTCTATCTACAGCCGTATCTCAATGAAATTGATTTATTGAGAAATGAAGCCAGCAAACAAAAAGCACCAAAGTCTCCTGACTGGGTGCAAAATGCTAATATTTATGAGATTTTTGTTCGCTCCCATAGCAACAACCGAAATTTCAAGGCTATAGAGCAGGATCTTGAACGTATTCAAGCGCTTGGTATTGACCTCATCTGGCTCATGCCGATTCATCCCATTGGAGTCAAGAATCATAAAGGTACAGTGGGTTCACCGTATGCCGTCCAGAATTATTATGAAGTGAACCCCAGGTTTGGTACTCTAGACGATTTCAAGTCTCTCGTTACTGCGGTTCATGCTCGGGGCATGCATATCATCCTCGATATGGTAGTGAATCACACAGCCTGGGACAATCCCCTGATTGTAGAACATCCTGAATGGTACACACAAAATGAAGCCGGTGATATCGTAGCTCCAAACGCTGACTGGTGGGATACGGCTGACTTGAATTATGAATCGCCAGAGTTGAGGGCATGGATGCTTGAAATGCTGGTCTGGTGGCAAAAAGAGACCAACATTGACGGTTTTCGATTCGATGTGGCTGAATTGGTACCAAACGACTTTTGGGCAAGCGCCAAAGCAGCCTGTCAGACCATAAATCCAGATGTTTTCTTTTTAGCCGAAGGTGCTGTTCCCGATCTCCACTTAAACGGACACGATATGACCTACTCCTGGAATATGTGGAGTGGGATCACTCAACTGGCCATGGGCACTGCGGACCCATCTGAAGTTAAGCGGTCATACGAACTTGAGCAGTATCAGTATCCCCAGGGTTCGCTGAGGATGCGTTTTACAGAAAATCATGATAAAACTCGCTCTCATGCCTCAATTCCAGATGATGATCTGAATTTAACGGCCTGGGCTTTTATCGCTTTAATGAAGGGCAATCCCCTGATTTATGCAGGTCAGGAAATTGGTGCTGATGTAAACATTGACATTCTTCTGGACCAACGAATTGCCTGGTCAAAGGCAGATCGTTCGCTTGAGAAGACCATGGGGGAGATATTAAATTTTAGAAAAATCTGGATAAAACCCGATTCTCCCTTTGAGATTATCATTGCAGATAACGACCGCAATATCATGGCTTATAAGCATGGATCACTGTTGGCTTTCTTCAATTTCTCGGGGACGGACTTTAAATTCAAGGCCGACGGAGTTGAAAAGGTATTATTAGGGGAACTCGACCTCACTGAAGAGGGACAATTTATATTGACGGCGGGGAAGTTTGGAGTCGTCCAATAATGAGGGTCACTGAAAGTTAGTAGATCCATTTATTTATCACTAAGATTTGAGGTTCAATTATGAAAAAACTCTTTATACTCATTATTTCTATCCTGATGTCGCAAATAGGGACTGCTCAGGATAGTGTAGATGTGACCTTTTATTATTATACAGATGATGTAACAAGTAGTGTTCATATCCCTGGTGAGTTCAATGGCTGGACTCCCACCGGTGCAAGCTCTGCCATGACTTATGATGGCTCCATGCATGCATGGAAGAAAACGAATAGATTAAGAGTCGGGGGTCCTGGTACTTTACCAGCCTCCACCAGTGTAGTTGGTGCTTACCAGTATAAATTTTATGATGGTGACTGGTTCCCCGATCCTTTGAATCCATTTCAAAATGCATTGGATAATAATAATTCGTATCTACCCATCAATAATCCGACCATTCATCTCCTGCTGCCCAATTCAACCCCTGCTTCAGGAGTCATTCGCTCACGACATCCACAAATTACAGCATACCTCTTTCCTGCCACCTCGAGCGTGCTTGATACTGCATCCATTCATTTGACGGTTGGCGGATTTACTTACACAAATATTGGCGCAGCTTATAATGTTGAGACGCATGCGTTCAACTTTATCGTTCCAGATGCCCTGGATGATGGGGTGTATAATCTTGGTATATCAGCCTCAGTTGTCTCAGGAAGTGACTACTCAGCATCGACAAATTTTACAGTTCAAGCAGATCTTGTACAATTTTTTAGCTTACCTGCGCAAACTTGGAAGGATAGCTGGCGCCTGCAAGGGGCAATTTTTGCTGCTGATGGAAGCTTAAATCAGGATATCGAAGCGGTTGACATTGTTCGAGGCGCAGAAAGTTGGACAGTTACTGTCGATGGAGGAGTGATTGATACAAGTATCAGTCTCATTGATGATGATAACAATTTCCAAATTCAAGCGATGGTGGATGGCAATCTTGAAAACTCAGGGCTACTCAACATTCTGAAAAAAGTCAGTCATCAACCCAAAGCCTCGGTGTATATGTTTCAGGGAGGAGATGTTATCGTCCTCACCAGTGGGGGTAGCTCAGATCCAGATGGCGGTGCCCTTAATTTATCCTGGAGTGAGGATTCAAGAAATCCTGAGAGTCTAGGAATTCAGGGCTCCACCAACAGTCAGGAAAATATCTCTATTCCCAGCACACCTGGAGAATATTTCGTCACCCTGACAGTTGAAGATCAGGATGGTGAAGTGGATTCAACTCAGGGTTATTTCTTTGTTGAAGCAGATGGCGAAACTGTGGATGTTGGTGGTATTGCCGATAATCCACAATGGGTGAAAAATAGTCGCATCTATCTCCTTTTTTTCAAGGCATTCACCCCTGATGGTACCATCGCTTCAGCTATTCCAAATCTGGATTATATTGCTGCTATGGGGTTTAATACCATCTGGGTTCTGCCCGTAATGGAAATCCCTGGGGACGTTGATAATCAAATCAATATTGGTTATTACATTGAAGACTTTATGCAGGTTGAATCCTCCTATGGAACCAGCCAGGATTACAAGGATTTTGTCGCAGCAGCTCATGATCTGGGATTAAAAGTCATTCAGGATGTGACACCCAACCACAGTGGTAGTGTCCATGATTTTGCGACAGAGGCTGCTCTGCATGGTGAATATTCTCAATACTATAATTACTATCAGACTGAATTTATTGATCATAACACCAACGGATTGGGTGACTGTAGTACCGATGCAGGAATTTACTATTATTGCGCGTTTAGCAGCGTGCTCCTCAATTGGGATTGGCGCGATCTGGATGCTCGGAAGTATATGACAGGTGTTTATGAGCATTGGATGGAAGAATACGGTATTGATGGCTATCGCTACGATGTATACTGGGGTCCTCATCGCAAATATGGTGAAGCCAACATGGGTGTTCCCGTTCGTGAAGCATTGAAACACATAAAGCCAGATATCCTATTATTGGGTGAGGATGATGGCACCGGTGCCGGTACCGAAGTACTTTACGCAGATCAAGGCGGTGGTCTGGATGCGAGTTACGATTTTAAAGCCTATTTTAATGCGATTCAAAATTTCAGTTTTTCATCCAGTAGCGTCAATACGCTCCACAACGAGCTTAACAATGGTGGATTCTACCCAGGAGAAAATTCATTTTATCTGCGATTTATGGAATCCCAGGATGAAGATCGCATCGCCTACAAATACAATTCGTTTGAAAAAACTATGCCTATGGCTTCAGTGATTTTTACTGCCCCTGGTATTCCAATGCTTACCAATGGCCAGGAAGTGGGCTGGGGCAAAGGCATGGGTGCAGTGGGTGAACCAGACTTGAACGATCGTCGTCGGGGCATTATCAACTGGGAATTCGGTGGTCGAAATCTGTTGACCCCTCACTATCAGAAAATTGCTCAGATCAGAGCCCAGTTCCCGGCATTCTGGCAACACAAACGAGATACCAATCTCGATGGCAATGTGAATGCCTCTGATGAATCTGACTTTGACCGCGTTTCCACAGGCATTGGTATCCTGTATTCATTTCTTAGACCTTATCAAGATTCGAATGGGCTCACCGTCGCCAATTTTGCATCGGGTACCCAGAATGGGACCCTCGATCTGGCTTCGCAAAATCTGAATTTCTCGCATGGTTTCAGTCTCGATTCTAGTTATTGGGTTAACAACCACTATTCTGGCATCAGCCAGGAAATGACAGGTGCAGAATTACAGAATTTCTCAGTTTCACTGCCAGCTTATGGTACGGCAATTTACACAATTTCAGACCACGAAGAGATGGTGGTCATACCACCTTTGCCGAATCTGCTATCTGTTGACGATGATGAGATTGTTAAACTGGACAATTTTAAACTTTACCAAAATTATCCCAATCCTTTCAATCCAGTGACCACGATTCGATACGAGCTACCCATTCCCTCGGAGGTTGAATTAGCTATTTATGATATTAATGGTCGTCTGGTGACAACTCTGGTTTCTGAAACCCAGGCAAGTGGCTACCACGAGGTGGTGTGGAGCGGACAAAATTCTCAGGGCATAGCCCTAGGAACCGGTCTCTATCTGGCGCGGGTTGATGCCGGCTCGTCTTCAGCTGTAATCAAAATGATTTACCTGAAATAGCTGGTGGGTAATCCCAGCTTATAATCCCGAAGGGATGACATAACTCGGTAGCACCATCGATCCAAAATCCCGAAGGGATGACATTATTAAAGCAAAGCAGAAATTAAAATTTTTATTCATAAATCCCGAAGGGATGACATAATTCCGTTATGGCCGGAACGTATTCACAAATTTACATCCAAGTTGTTTTTGCCGTAAGCGGTAGACGCAATCTGCTCCAAAAACCCTGGCGAGAGGACGTTTTCAAATACATGTCGGGGATCGTCAAGGCCAAAGGCCATAAACCTATTATCATCAATGGTGTATCAGATCATGTACATCTTTTTATTGGATTAAAACCCTCCATGGCTTTATCAGATTTGGTTCGTGATGTCAAAAATAATTCATCAAATTTTATCAATTCAAATAAATATCTAAAAGGTAAATTTTCCTGGCAGGCTGGATATGGTTGTTTCTCCTATGGTCAATCACAAATTGATCAGGTCTACCAATACATTTTGAACCAGGAAAGACATCACTCAAAAGCAACATTCCAGGAAGAATATTTTGATTTTCTTCAGAAATATGAAATCGAACATAATGAAAAATATTTATTTGAATGGGTAGAGCAATGACACCCTTTCAGGGTTGGATATTTATTGGGTGACCGTGATTTAAAATTATCACCCCTGCGGGGTTCGAAATATGTGATCTGGGTCGACCAATTTTGATGGCGGGGCTGAAGCACAAAATGATGCTGCGTTTATTTACTATCCCTGTGATATTCTGGCTCCTAAGTTGTGATACAAACCATTCTGATGACCTTCCAACATTTAAACTGGATCCAGGAAGCAAACGCGAGATCGCCTATACGGATAAGCAGGATGCCTTCTGGGTAACTCGAGCAGGGGGTTATAACAGTTCACCCTGGCACGGGTTGACTGCCTCGAAGCGTGCTTATCTCGAAGATCTTTTCATCTCTGTAAATGGGGAACTATTACCAAGGAATAAAGCGATTGTCAGCGTAGACCCGGTTTCAATCACCCGGGAATATTTGGAACTGGGGATTAGAGAAACCTGGACCCTACTGGATGAAGCCCGAACCTTGATGATTGAACTGGAAGCAGAAGAGGCAACTGATTGGACAGTTCAACCAGCCATACTGAGTGGCAATCAATCAGCGGATTTTGAGAGTTCCACCTCGGCTCAAGAGCTAAATATCACGATCAAACGCCTGCTAGGGCTGCCGGCAAGTTACCCCTATATGAAGATCTGGTTTTCACATCCCATGCAGTGGTTAGCCCCTGATTTGCCAGCGATGCCCCTCTATACAGCTTTTTTAACTCAGAGAGCGGAGCTTCCCGCTGCTCACAGATTGACAGTCGCTGTGTCCCTCAACGAAGAGAAACGGGAATTGGAAATGGAACCCAACTGGCTTAAAAATGCGCAGACCGAGCGTCATGATCGTATTCAAAATCGTATGACGGACACGAAATTGTCCAGTAGCGACTCGAAAATCGATTCAGCCATAGCATGGGCTCACAATTCGCTGGATGCTTTGGTTATGAACCAGCAGGGAAAAGGGATTTATGCCGGCTTACCCTGGTTTGATGATTATTGGGGCAGGGATGCTTTCATTTCATTTGCAGGAGCTGTCCTGGTCAGCGGTCGTTTTGAAGATGCGCGTCAGATCCTGCTTTCCTTTTCAGAGTTGCAAAATATTGATCCTTCAGATGAAAATTATGGACGGGTTCCCAATCGGGCGCAACCGGAGAATATTATTTATAATACCACAGATGGAACGCCCTGGTTTGTACGCTCGGTTTGGGATTATTACCGCTATACTGGGGACCTCAAGTTTCTGGAGAAAATGTGGGTGAGCGTTCAACATGCCACGCGAGGTGCTTTAAGCAATTGGGTCGCTGAAGATGGCTTAATGCGTCACGCAGATGCCGATACCTGGATGGATGCCAAGGGTCCAGAGGGTCCCTGGAGTCCCCGCGGTGATCGAGCGATCGAGATACAATTTATCTGGCGAGACCAATTAGAAATTACAAAGCGGCTGGCTGAAATGTTTGGGGATACAGATCTAGCAGATGTTGCCAGTCTAACCTTGAAGAAATTAGCTAGCGGTCTGGAGAAATTCAGAGCCCCCAAGGGAAACTATTTTGTAGATCATTTAAATGTTGACGATTCCCAGGATACACAGAAACGCCCAAATGTATTCCTGATTCCACCCCTGTTCACAGAAACCTGCGACTGGGTGAGCTTTAAAGCTTTGGCTCCGCAACTTATTACCCGACATGGGGTTCTGTCCCTGAGTCAGAATGATGCCAATTTCCACCCCTATCATCATCAACCCGGTCTCTATGTTCAGGATGCCGCTTACCACAATGGTATTATCTGGACCTGGAACTCTGCAGCAACCATCAGTACCGCGATCTACTTTCACCAATATCATTATGCCCAGGCTTTATTTGATGATTTGACCAATCAGGTAATGGACCGAGGGGCTCTGGGAACCATTGCCGAATTGACAGATGCCTGGCCCTGTGATGGAAAATTACGTTTGTCAGGCACCTTCAGCCAAGCCTGGAGCCTGGCAGAATATTTACGCAGTTTTTATCAGGATATTCTCGGTATCCGACCAGATTTATCAGAAAATCGCGTGGTGATTGCCCCCAGACTGCTAGCGGACTTAACCCAGATAGAATTCAGGCATCCTGTTGGATTTGATATTTGGGATCTGGAATATGAGGAAACTGAATCTGCCTTTGACATCACGCTACAAAGAGCTGAAACCCAACCCATAGATTTGTCTCTGGAACTACTTTCGGAAATGAATTTGAGCCATCTTGATTTGACTTGGGGGTCGAAGAACCTTCATTTACGTTACGAAAAACAGATGGGTCAATGGACAGTACCGGCGGAAATCGTTAATTATGAAGTTTCCATGAAAGCAGTTGATATTCCCATGAGTGATCTCCCATTTTGTGAGCTGGATACAACTTTGAAAGTGCCATCGTTGAGCGGTCCAGAGCATCGCCTGTTAAAAGAAAATGAAATATCCGGAATGGGCAATGCCTATACTGAGCTCGTGAACATTTCAGATGCCCAGGGCGATGATCGAGGCTTGTCTGGGAACTATACCTATCCATTAAACCCGCAATTCGAACCGGGCATCGCAGACATACTCAAGTTTCGGATCAGTAAGAGCAGTCAGGATTATCGATTCGAAATGCAATTCGCAAATCTGGTGGATCCTGGCTGGCATGAGGAATATGGCTATCAATTGACTTATTGCGCCATTGGAATAAGCTATGATCCCAATACAGGCACGGCATTGATTGGTAAAAATGCAGGGTCCCGATTTCAGAATAATTTTAAAGCAGATCAAATTTTGTATGTGAGTGGAGGTTTGCTCCTCGTTGATGAATCTCTGGCTCCGCTTGCTGAGTATATGCCCAGGAGGTCACAGGGTGCTATTGGGAATACCAAAACGGATATGGTCAGCTTTCATTTGCCGGTGGATGTCTTTATGGGGAAACTGGAAAACTGCTCCTTCCAGATAGCGGTGGGTTGTCAGGATGACCATGGAGGAGCTGGCATTGGGGATTTTCGACCTGTCGAAGCTCTGGGTGGTGAATGGTCAGGAGGCGGCAAAGTCGAGACCGAAACTTCAAATGTGTACGATTGGTTGCTCTGGTAATAGCAGATGATTCTCCAAAGTGTTACAAACAAATAAAAATTTGGAACTTATCTTACTTGCGCCATATTAATCGGCTATGAAGACGACCTGGAATAACACAGCGATTCTGACCCTGATTCTTATCGGGGTTATGCAGGTGCTGCCCTTCGTGCCAAGCCATTCCAACTGCCAGGACGCCTGTTGCGTGGAAGTCGATAGTTGTTGTGACGCTCCAGCGACCGACGGATGCGAGATGGCCATGACATCCTGTAGTGTATCCTTATTTATCCCTTTAATTTCAGCACCTCTCATCAAGATTGATTCAAATATTCAGCTTGACATGGATTTAGCTCCTACTGTTATTGAGGTGCTTCCCCTGTCCCAACAACGATCCGTTATTGCCAATATTGATGCTTTGAGAGAAGCACCCCCCCCCCGCATAATAGCCTTACTCATTTAGACATTTTAAAATTTGGGATCAACGCTGAGACGAGTGCTCGTGCGTTTATGTTATTTTTTATTCCTGTAATGGAGAGTTGCTGTGTATAAATTAAAATTTGTTTCAAAGACCAAAAACCGAAGAAAAGCACTGCTACTCTTGGCATTTCTTGCTTCCACAAGCCTGGTTACTGCTGGTGAGCAGGGGCAATCAGCCAACTCCTGGATAAGGCAGTTACATGCTGGACAAAATGGTATTCCTGCTCAGATCCGAGGGGTGGATGAACTTTTCTCAGTAGCCCTGGCGAATAACTCTGAACTGCAAAGTCAATATGCTGAGTGGCAGATGCGCATGGAAGAAGTTAAAACGGTTGTTGGTCTGCCTGATCCAAACCTCGCTATTGGCTATTTCGTAGAGCCAGTTGAAACAGCCCAGGGTCCTCAGCAGGCAAAAATCTCATTCACTCAGACTATCCCATGGATGTCAAAAACAAAGTCTGCAATACAGAGCAAAAAAGCTAGAGTAGATCAGGCTTTCGATGTCTTGAATGATAACAGGTTAAAACTCAAACGCGATGTTGCAATATTGTGGTCGGAAGCCGCCTTTTTAAACGAAGCACTCTTAATCCAGGAGCAAAAAATTGCCCTATCAAAGGATTTGGAAGAAGTACTGAATATCCAATACCAAAGTGCTTCCATTTCTCATGAAAAATTATTCGATACTCAAATTCAGACATTGCTATTGGTGGATCACATGAAGGGCTTGAAGGATAGGAAATATCGGCTCAATATTAAATTGTCAGCCCTTCTGGAAGTTGATGCTCCATTAGCTGATAGTGTTCTGGCTTTAGCCAGCCTTAAGGCTTACAAGCCCTTGGAAAATACTCAAGTTGAGAATGCTCATCCTCGACTCAAACACTTATCTGATTTAAAGCAGGAAACCATAGCATTGAAGCACTTGGCTCAAGCTGAATATTTTCCGGATTTCAGGATTGGCCTGGAATATATCTTGACTGACAAGCGAACAGTGAGTGGCGTTGAGGTTGTTGAGAGCGGTCGCGATCCACTGGTTTTGAGTGCCGGAATATCTTTACCAATCTGGAACTGGAGATCAAAAAAAGCAGGCGTTAAAGCATCTGAGTGGCGTGAAACAAAAATCGAAGCGCTCATTAATTCACAAACGATTATGCTCAACCAAGAATACGAATTGAGCCGCTCAAAACTTGATGAGGATCTACGAAAGATAGCTCTCTACACAGAACAATTGATTCCCAAAGCGCTCGAAGTCGAACAGGTCATGGAGCAAGCCTATATCAGTCAGAGTGCTGATATTTCCACGCTAACAATGGTCAGGCAAAAGCGACTTGAACAAAATCTAAGTTTATTGGAAGCCCAGCTTTCTGCGGCGATTCAAATGGCAAATGTGACCTATTTAGAGGGTGAATAAAATGAATTCAATGATTGATGAATACATGCATAAAATCAAAAATATTCTGGCTAATACATGGATAAAAATGTCACTGGTGCTCCTTCTGGGAGTCTTGATTGGGATCTTCATGTTCTCGAGTACACCAATAAATGGCGTAGAGTCTCACACGGATCATGCCGGTAAGACCACCTGGACCTGTTCAATGCATCCCCAGGTGAAGCTTGAAGAACCTGGGCAATGTCCGATCTGCTTTATGGATTTAATTCCCTTAAATGATAATGTCGGAACTGATAACCCAAATCAGTATTCGCTTTCTGAATCAGCTATAGAACTGGCTCGAATATCAACCAGCAGCGTACGCCTGGGGACAGCCAGGGGTGACCTAAGACTTTCGGGCAAAATCGATTACGATGAAACCCGGACCAAATATATCTCGGCATGGTTTCCTGGACGACTTGAGAGACTCTTTGTGGATTATACGGGAATTCAGGTAAACGCAGGCGATCATCTGTTCGAGATTTACAGTCCTGAGCTGTATTCTGCTCAGGAGGAGTTGTTGCAGGCGTATCGGCGGATGAATAGTCGCGGTGCAGAAGTCGCTGATAGTCCAGAGAAAGCAGCCTTTCAAGCAGTGAGAGAAAAAACAAAACTGCTGGGACTCAGTGATACACAGATTACGGATATTTTAAAGACGGGTAAAGCCCTCTCTGTACTCCAGATTAACAGTCCCATCACAGGTATAGTGATTCACAAAAATGCTTTTGCAGGCAAATATGTTAAAACGGGAGAGCAAATCTACTCAATCGCAGATCTTTCCAAAGTCTGGATTATTTTGGAAGCTTATGAAATGGATTTGCCCTGGCTGACATACGGTCAGGAGCTCAACTTTTCAGTTGCCGGTCTGCCTGGCCAAACCTTTTCTGCCACTATTTCATATATAGATCCTCTGGTGAACCCCATCAAGCGCAGCATCACTGTAAGGGCAGTGTTGGACAATCGGAAGGGACTCTTGAAACCTGGAATGTTGGCCGAAGCCACTGTATCGGTGACATTAAATGCTAAGGGTCAGGTTGTTCCACCCCAACTGGCTGGGAAATGGACTTGTTCCATGCATCCCGAAGAATGGTCCAGTCATCCCGGCGATTGTTCAATTTGCGGAATGAGACTGGTTCCCATGGCTAAAATACATGCAACCAAGGTATCTGCATCTCCGGCACTGCTAATACCGGCTTCCGCTGTTTTAAAGACGGGGAAGCGAGCCCTGGTTTATGTTGAAGTCAGCCGTGCTGAAATGACCACCTATGAATTACGGGAAGTGATTTTGGGGCCACAGGTTGAGAAAGACTATATCATTTTCAGCGGTCTATCTGAAGGAGAGCTGGTGGTGACTAATGGCAACTTCAAGATCGATAGTGCAATGCAGATTGCCGGTAAGCAAAGCATGATGAGTGCCCCGAAAGCAGACATGTCTCAGAATGTCTCTGCTGAATTCCTGTCATCACTTGAGCCAATTTTTGAGGAATACCTTCGGCTTCAGGCCAGTTTGGCAGGAGATAATTTTGAATCCTCAAAATCTGACCTGGCCAAGCTGCTCCGAAGTATAGATGGCTTTCAGGAGGGCTCTGTTCATGAATGGATAGCCTTAAAAACCGAATTGGACAGGAATCTTTCGGGAGCGACAACCCAGCTAACAGTGAAAAATATACGAGAATCATTCGAATATGTTTCGGATTTCATTATTGGGATTCAACGGGCATTCGGGCACTCTCAAGAGAGTATGCTATACGAGGTGTTCTGTCCCATGGCCTTTGACAACAAAGGTGCTTCCTGGCTGCAGATAGATAAACAAGTCAAAAACCCCTATTTTGGCGCTAGCATGCTCAGCTGTGGAGAAATAAAACAAAGCTTCAGTCCAGTGAGCCATTGATATGAATGACCAAAAACCAAATTTGCTCGATCGCTTGATTGGGATCCCGCTTGAAAACAGGCTGATTACCCTGGTGGTTCTCGCTGCTGTGCTCATTTGGGGCGTTCTGGCAGCCCCTTTTGACTGGGAGATACCGGGTCTGGAGCGATCACCCATCCCCGTTGATGCAATCCCGGATATCGGTGAAAATCAACAGATCGTCTTTTCTGAATGGGCTGGTCGATCCCCTCAGGACATTGAGGATCAGATTACATATCCACTCACCGTCGCCCTTCTGGGGACACCAGAGGTAAAAACCGTTCGCTCCTTCTCGATGTTCGGCTTTTCCACCATATACGTAATATTTAATGAGGGTGTGGATTTTTATTGGTCCAGAAGTCGTATCCTGGAGAAACTAAATGCATTACCATCTGGAACTTTACCTGAAGAGGTGAAACCTGCCCTGGGACCTGATGCCACGGCGCTGGGTCAGGTTTTTTGGTACACCCTTGAAGGACGTGATGCGCAGGGAGAAGTCACCAGAGGCTGGGATCTGCATGAGTTGCGATCCATTCAGGATTACTATGTAAAATATGGACTGGCCACGGCGCATGGCGTTGCCGAAGTAGCATCTGTCGGTGGCTATGTAAAAGAATACCAGATTGATGTTAATCCTCAAGCTTTGCGTCACTATGAAATTTCTCTACTACAGGTTTTCCAGGCTGTAAAAAATGCCAACAATGAGATTGGCGCACGAACTGTAGAGATAAACCGGGTCGAGTATATGATTCGTGGACTGGGCTTTGTAAAAAGTATCAGTGATATAGAAGCCACGGTTTTGAAAGTGATCGATAACGCTCCCATCACCATTGCCGACGTGGCTCACGTGAGCTATGGTCCCGCTTTGCGCCGAGGTGCCCTGGATAAAGAGGGGGCTGAGGTCGTTGGGGGAGTGGTAGTCACACGTTACGGTGAAAATCCACTGGCCACCATCAACGCCGTAAAAACCAAGATCAAGGAAATTTCACCAGGATTGCCCAGTAAAAGTTTAGCAGATGGCCGGACTTCAAAAGTGACTATAGTTCCATTTTATGATCGCTCCGGCTTGATCCATGAAACTTTGGGAACCTTGAATCACGCACTCCGGGATGAATTGATTATCACTCTCATCGTCATCCTGGTATTACTCATGCATTTACGGGCTTCCATTCTGATCAGTATGCTTATGCCGGCGGCTGTTCTCATCACTTTTGTGGGTATGAAGTTGTTCAATGTTGATGCCAATATTGTGGCCCTGTCTGGAATCGCCATTGCTATCGGTACTATTGTGGATATGGGTATTATCATGACTGAGAATATCCTCAAGAAGCTGGAGGAGGGGGATGCAAGTGTCTCTGTAATGGCAAAAATTTCCGAAGCGGCCAGGGAAGTTGGACCGGCTATACTAACAGCAGTGTCAACAACTGTAATCAGTTTTCTGCCTGTATTTACCATGGAAGGTGCCGAGGGGAAGCTATTTAAACCACTGGCTTATACCAAAACCTTTGCTTTGATTTCCTCCGTAATCCTTGCGATTCTGATACTACCAATGATTGCCAGCTTTGTATTTTCAGCTAAAACGAGAAAATCATGGGCAACCAAACTATCGCTCCTTTTGCTCCTGGGATTGTCATTCTGGGTTGGCTTCAACTACAATGTTGCAGTCGCCCTTGTTCTAGGAAGTATCGCTGTATTACAATTACTAAAGCCACGGATGAAATCCTATCCCTGGCTGTTCCACAGCCAAACAGTGAATGCTTTACTCGTGTTAGACGTTATCATCATACTGACTTTGACCTGGGTTCCCCTGGGTCATGAGTATAACCTGTTCTGGAATTTTATTTTTGTTTCCATTGTCCTCGGTAGCCTGTTGTGGCTGATTCATGCCTATACAGCCATATTCCCCAGACTATTGGGTTGGATGTTGAATCATCGTGGCTATGCCCTGTTGATGCCTGCACTGGTGATCACCGTGGGAATGAATGCCTGGATCGGTTTTGATACCATCTTTGCCTGGTCTCCTGACTTTATACGATCGAGTCGACCCTACCAGAAACTTGCCCATACTTTTCCAGGACTTGGACGTGAATTCATGCCAGCCCTTGATGAGGGTTCCTTCTTATATATGCCAACGACCATGCCACATGCCGGTATGGAAGAAGCCCTGGATGTGGTTTCCACCCTTGACCAAGCCCTGTATTCTGTTCCAGAAGTGGATGAAGTCGTTGGTAAAATCGGCCGGGCTGAAACGCCTCTGGATCCAGCACCTCTATCCATGATCGAATCGGTGATTTCCTATAAATCCGAATACAAACAGGATAAGTCAGGCAATATCCTCCGTTTCAAAGAATCTGTGACAGGAGACTTTGAATATGATACTGACGGAGATCTGATTCCCGATCCCCATGGAAAACCTTTTCGCCAATGGCGCCCCCAGATTCGCAATAATCAGGACATCTGGGACGAGTTGATCAAGGTCGCTCAATTGACTGGAACAACCTCGGCACCAAAATTACAACCTATAGCAGCGCGGATTGTCATGCTTCAGAGTGGGATGCGCGCACCTATGGGGATTCGCGTTCAAGGTACCAATATTGAGAGCATGGAAGCCTTTGGAGTGGAGCTTGAGCAGCGTCTGAAAGAAGTTCCATCCGTCAAAGCCAGTGCCGTATTTGCAGATCGAATTGTGGGAAAGCCCTATCTTGAAATTGATATTCACCGTGAAGCTATCGCACGCTACGGCCTCTCCATCATGGATGTTCAGCAAGTCATTGCTGTAGCAATCGGTGGCAAACAGGTCGGCTCAACAATTGAGGGTCGAGAACGCTACCCCATTCGTGTGCGTTATATGCGAGAATACAGAGAAAATAGTGAAGACTTCGAATCAATCCTGGTTCCAACACCGTCCGGCGCGCAAATACCAATGGGACAACTGGCTAGCATCAACTTCACACGGGGACCTCAAGTGATAAAAAGTGAGAACACTTTTTTGCTCTCGTATGTACTCTTCGATAAACAGGATGATTATGCTGAGGTAGAAGTGGTTGAACAAGCGCGCAACTACCTTGAGGATTTGACCAAATCTGGACAGCTAACCGTACCCGAAGGAATTAGTTATCAATTTACAGGTTCTTATGAAAACCAGGTTCGTGCGACCAAGCGACTGCGGATTGTGTTGCCGTTGGCACTGGTTTCAATCTTCATCATTCTGTATATGCAATTTAAGCGTACCTCAACCACTCTGGTGGTGTTTTCAGGCATTTTTATAGCCTGGACTGGTGGCTTTACCCTACTCTGGCTTTATGGACAACCCTGGTTTATGAACTTTTCAATCGCTGGTTTGGATATACGGGAGATTTTTCAAATTCACGAAATAAATCTCAGTGTGGCTGTCTGGGTTGGCTTTCTAGCCCTGTTCGGCATTGCCACCGATGATGGCGTATTGATCTCAACTTATCTGGACCAAAAATTCAAGGAGGCGAATCCCCAGACGCGAGAGGAAATTCGCACTGCCGCTATCTTTGCTGGTCAACGTCGTATTCGTCCCGCTATGTTGACCACAGCAACGACTCTACTGGCCCTGATACCCGTATTGACCTCTACTGGTAGAGGGGCGGATGTCATGGTACCCATGGCTATTCCCTCTTTTGGAGGAATGCTGTTTGCCATTAGTAATACATTCGTGGTTCCCATGCTGTATGTCATGTTGGCGGAACGACGTATCTTGAAAGGTAAATAATGTTTTTTAGTGGCATTTTCAATTTTGGCAGCATATTAATGACCTGAGGGTGGCAGTTAAAAGACAGGTCTTTTGGTCTTTAATCGCTTTCTCGCAAGCGTAGAAAAATAGTAAAGGAGTTAGACATATGGAAAAACAAGTTTTTAAAGTGAATGATATGAATTGTAATGGTTGCGCAACGACCATTCGGCAGGGTCTGGAGGCAGACGCCAGAGTGCAGACCATTGATATTCAATTATCTAAAAAGCAAGTTTTGGTTGAAGGTGATCTCACAGCGGACGAAACAGCAGCAATAATGCGAAATTCAGGTTTCCATCCTGAAATCAGTGTCCAGAAAAAAGGTTTCCTGGGAAGTCTTTTCTCCAGCTGATGCGGTCTGCGCTTCATCTCCTGGCTCATTTTCTGGTTCCCGGGTTGGTTGCTACCGGGCTGAGCAAATGGTTAAAACCGATGCGCAGTTGGCAGTACTATTGGTTTATCATGTCCGCAAGCATCCTGATTGATTTTGATCATTTGCTGGCAGATCCAATTTACGACCCCAATCGCTGTAGTCTGGGGTTCCATCCCCTCCACAGTGTCTGGGCTGTAATGGCTTATATGGGTTTATTATATCCGAGAAAAACTAGGATCATTGCCGTCGGTTTGCTGATCCATATGGGATTAGATGGTATTGATTGTGCGATGATGTGAGAGATTTTGATTTATTTTAACAATCGAGAAAGAGGTAAAAACATGAAATATTTACTAATGACATTGACGGTTGCCGCACTGATCGTGAGCTGCGGAGACAAGGAAAAAGCTGTAGCGATGAACCAGGATGATCATGGGGTGATGAAGAAAACCATGACCGCTGTAGCTGGGGAAAAACTTATCTATTATACCTGCCCCATGGAATCTCACAAACATATTCACAGCTCAGAACCAGGGGTTTGCCCAGAATGTAATATGACTCTGGTTCCTGGAGTGATCACCAGTGTGGACAAGCTGGAATATTATGGCTGCCCCATGGAAATTCACAGCCATGTGCGCCAGGAAGGTCCCGGTCGTTGTGCTGAGTGTAAAATGGAACTCAAACCCATGCGTCTGAAAAAATCCGCATAGTATATCTGGTTTCAGCATTACCCTTGCGAAGGTTATACTCGTCATAGTGTCCTTTAAAGAGTACAGATGACAACCTTCGCAAGGATTTCAAACAAAACTGTCCTCATGTATTGTTAGTCACGGCGTTTCATGCAAAGCTGAGCTGAAGCAATCACCTAAAGCTCTGCAAGATGCTTTATGCTGGTTTCAGTAATCCTACTTTTTGTTTTGAATTGCTCAGGAGCATATTAACATCCCCTGAATTTTAAAGCTAAATAATGTCGGCGTAGTGTGGATTTTCCAGTTTCTGGAACGTCAGCTTCTTCATATAAATTATAAGGGTCTCGGTTATGCAAGATTTTATCGATCTTTTGATGAGTAACAAGTTATATCTGGTTGGCGCAGGTATCATTGGCATTGGCTTGCTTATCTTCCTGATGAAAAAAGTCTTCAAAATATTCATGATTGGTGTCTTCATTATTCTGGGCTATGGAGCCTTTATTTATGCCACAGAGGATGATCCAGTGAAGTATATCAAAGATAAATTGTCCCTGGGCAAGTCAACAATGGATACTCTGGATGATGCGACACAGGGTATTCGTCAGGAAGCCCTTGATAAGATTATCAAGGATGTGGATAAAAAACTGAACAAGGGATCCAAAAAGAAATAAGTCGCGTTCTACCTGTGGGTAGCTGGCACCTGAAGTTCGACTTTCAGACTATTTATGCTAAATAATCAGCTAGTGCTGTTTCCTAAGCAAATAGGACCTTTTGATATCCCCCAGGTCCCCACGTGGGATAGCCTGGATTAATCGCTTGGTATACTCTGTCTGGGGATTTTGATAGACACTGTCAGCATCTCCCAGCTCCTCAATTTTACCTTCATTCATAACAATCATGCGATCTGACATAAATTTTACCACGGATAAGTCGTGGGAGATGAAAATGTAGGTTAAACCAAACTCATCCCTGAGTTCGTTGAGCAGATTCAGTACTTGTGCCTGAACTGAAACATCCAATGCAGAAACCGATTCATCGCAGATTACAAATTCAGGTTGAACCGCAAGGGCTCTGGCTATACAGATGCGTTGACGCTGCCCACCAGAAAACTCATGAGGATATCTGTTATAATGTGCCGGGTCTAATTTTACGCGTTCCAATAACTCCTGCACCTTTTGCCGCCGCTTGATATCATCTCCGTGCAAGCCATGTACCTGCATGGGTTCCAGTATAGCTGAGCCAATAGTTATGCGAGGATTGAGCGAAGAGTAGGGGTCTTGAAAAATGATCTGGATTCGTCTGCGAACATCTCGCAGCTCTGCTCCTGAAAGCGTGGTGATATCATTTCCATGGAAGATAATATTTCCGGCAGTAGGTTCGATGAGGCGTAAAATAGTTCGACCCAGGGTGGTTTTCCCGCAACCCGATTCTCCAACCAGACCCAGTGTCTCACCGGGGTAGACTTCGAAACTCACATCATCCACAGCTTTCACGTGATCAATCACCTTGCTGAAAAGACCCTCTCTCACTGGAAAATAGGTCTTCAGGTTTTGAACGGTGAGTATGGGAGTTTGGGCATATAATTTTTCGTGGCGCAGAGCTGTCTCCGCTGGTGTAATGATAAGCTCATTGATGGTTTCGTCCACGGAACGTATCAACTCAATCATCTCACCATTTTCATCTTCTTCCATAAAATCAGAAATGGTAGGTAACAATTTAAGCCGGTGATCAAGGGGGGGACGGCAAGCCAATAACCCTTTTGTGTATGGATGTTGAGGATTTGAGAATATTTCCCAGACCGATCCCTGTTCAACGATTTTCCCCTGGTACATGACGACCACATCATCGGCGATTTCAGCAATAACTCCCAGGTCATGAGTGATAAAAATTATACCCATGTCACGGCTGTCACGGAGCTTGCGCATGAGATCTAGAATCGTAGCCTGCACAGTAACATCCAGTGCAGTCGTGGGCTCATCGGCAATTAAAATCTGTGGGTTGCAGGACATGGCCATAGCGATCATGACCCGTTGCTTCTGACCCCCGGAAATCTGGTGTGGATAGGAGTCAATTATTTTATCAGGACGGGGGAGCTCCACTTCCTTGAATAATTCAAGGGTCCTGGTCCGCGCCTCAGACTTGTTCATTTTCTGATGCAAGATGAGGGCTTCCATGACCTGGTTACCACAGGTGAACACGGGATTGAGTGAGGTCATCGGCTCCTGGAAGATCATGGCGATCTCGTTTCCCCGAAATTCACGCATTTCGTTTTCTGGTACTTCTGCCAGATCCACCAGTCCTTTGGTCCTGGAATGATACATGAGTCGACCCCCGACGATTTGACCCGGGGGATTGGGGATTAGACGCATGAGAGAAAGTGAAGTGACCGATTTGCCTGATCCAGATTCACCAACAACGCCAACGGTTCTACCTTTTTCAAGACTAAAGCTCACTTTATCAACTGCTTTAACCATGCCTTCATCCGTAGTGAAGACCGTTTCAAGTTCCTGAACTTCAGCGAGCATATTTTCTGACATAAATTGATCCGTATCCTTTGATGATCTTTCGAGGCTAAATAGTATTCCACCTTTAAGGCTTGAAATATAAATGGAAAGCGATGGGGAAAAAGCCTGAAGGCGATTACGCAAAGATTCCAAATTGGGAGGATTTATGCAGTTTTCTGTGGTGGTTCAGGGATCGGAGCTTGAAAAATCAAAAAATTGCCAATTTGGCCACATAAAAAAGTTTATATAAAATAAGAAAAATTAGAATTATATGCAATATTCCCATTCTATTTTACCTTTTAGTGCTTAAAAGCAGTATTATGTTTGTGAAGCATTCATTTAGCTACTATCTTTGCCCATCGTAAAAACAACTCGAGTCGAGGGAACTGCACAAATGAAAAACCAGGAAGCCTCATTTGCCGCGTTCAAGTATAGATACGGCACTTATCAGCTAATAAAGAAGAGGTCTTAAAATCATGACACACAGGCAGTCTCTCATCAGTAATGAGTTAAACAAGACCAACGCTGCTTCCGGGCAGGTTGAACAGTTTTATGCCGCTGAATGTTATGACCTTTTAGGTCAAATCGGCTTTCTCAGCAAAGAAAAAATTGCCTTGATGCTGGATGAAAAAAAGATGTCCGCTCGCCGCAATCGTTTGTTGGAAGCCTTACAAAAAATTACCTATGCCAAGATTGCCAGCCTTGAAGGAAACGACTTATTCGCCCAAGAGCTTTTCAGTCAAGTTCTTGTGAAAATTAACATTCTCAACAAAGGGAGTCAGCAGGAGAGCGCCCTGGCCTATTTTTACTATGAGTACTCAATTTTTCTGATACGAATCGGTGATTTAAGTGCTGCGGCGATGCATTTGAAACTTGCCCAGGGGAATGCATCCCACAACAAGTTAAAGCAAATGATCGCCTACCAGATTCTGGTGATGGAGAGCAATTCCCACCAAAAATCTTCCCGAAAAAAATGGCTCCAATCCATAGCTTATTTCAATAAATATGAAATGACAGTGCTGGAATCTCAAGCCCATTATGAGCTCGCTTTGTTCCTAATAACAGAAGACAATGTCAGTGAAGCTGTTGAGCATCTGGATCTGGCTCATGAAATTGCTGTCACAGCCGGATATCAAAACGTGCAGTGGAATATCGATTATACCAAGGGCTGTTTTCTGGTGAGCCAGAAGAGACAGACGGAGGCATTGCGCTATTTCAAGTCGTTGTTGAATTCGGTTTCGAGCAACCGTTTTAAAGCCAGGATTCTATTAAGAATAGCTGAATTGTACAAGGAGTTGGGTAAGATTGATGAAGCTCTTGATGCTGCCAGGATCTGCATGGAAGTGTGTCAACGCTTCTCCATGAATTCAGAGCTTGCCGACGCTGGTCTCATTTTAGGGGAGCTGCATCACCGCAACCTATCTGATATTACCAGAGCCTTTTTTTATTACCAACAGGCCTATGGATCCGTCATCGCTTTGGCAAAGCGCGGCATCCCCATTAACTCCCGGGGAGAGCGGACGATTAATGAATATGTAAATTTTCTTGAAGAGCATTTCCCAGGTGATTCCAGCGAAACGACTAACGAAGATCTGTTTGCCTTCTCCTTAGATTCCACCTGGGTAAAGATCAAAGATCTTTTCCACTACAACCTTTTTCTCTATCATTACATGAATACGGGTGTGGGTAACAAAACCCTCGACGCGCTCGAATTTCCTGCTTCTTCATTCTATTCTGCTACCGAGCGCCTCCGCAGCAGAGGCATAACTTTTCCAAATTTTAGACGCAGTGATGTGGAGATACCAAGTGAAAATTATGTAGAGGGATTACAACAATACTGTCGCCTGCATCGTGAAAAAAACTGGGTGGATATCAATGAACGTTTCGAAAAAGATATGCTGGCCTATCACTACAAAAAGAACAATTATAATAAAAAATTTCTGGCAAAAAATTTAGAATTGGCATATTCCGGTATCGTAAATCGTACGAAATATCTAACATCGCGAGATCGCTGACCGAAGCTACCTGCAAGGCAGTCAGACCGTTGGTATTCCTTAATTGTGGCCAACTTTGACCACAAATAATAAGCTTGAAAATATTGTTCTCTAAAAGAAAAAATCCAGGCAACCCAACAGGACCTCGAGAAACAAGGATTAAGGGGTTGTGACCGCGGCAGGGATCGAACCGGAGCCTGTGCGGCGAAGCATAAAATGCGTAGACGTAACCAATTGATTAAAAGTCGCTTAGCTAAAATTCTTTTCTATCCAATGCCCGTAGTTTTCCTAAGCGGCAAAAACCCTTACTTAGTAGAAGGTAAGCGCTCCTGATACCTACGCTAATAAACCCAATTCTCGAACCGATTTTTCTATCCAGTTTGTGACAAATTGGGACAAATATACCCCATAAGTATATTTTGACATTGAGAAGGATACCCCTTAAAACAACAAATCCTCTGTAGCTGTTGACTACAAAGGACTCTAGAAGTGTGACCGCGGCAGGGATCGAACCTGCGACCAATTGATTAAAAGTCAACTGCTCTACCATCTGAGCTACGCGGCCATTTTCGGCGCGCGCATTATAATTTCTCAGCATTCACTCTGCAAGTAATATTCAGTATATTGCTGTTATTCAGCGGGTTACAGATGCGATATTTTTTCACACATCCATACCTAATTTTAAAAATTCTAGCGAAGGGGAGCGGACGATTGATTAAAGAAATGGTTCCAATTAGAGATAAATGGGTGCAAACATACCGCTGGGGGTCTGGAGATTATTTTGAGAAATGGATACAGAGCACCCCTAACTCAATATATTTCAGTTACTTGAAATTGAGTAAAAACCATTACTAGTATAACCGTGAGTTCTTCAGTCTGAATCCACGCTGCGAGATATAATGCAATGATTGAGAAACACAACGAAGGTATATTCCCTGTCGGTCGCTGACTGGTTATCCCAAAGAATTTCGGTCACCGATTCCGCTGATCTGCGGATCATAACATGGATGGGAAGTTACTGTATGTCGGTGAATTGAGTGCCGTCTGCAGAGCTTGCTACTCTTTTTATGTCCATACTATGCCAATTGAAAATATGGATACGCTAACCGGCCGCGGGAGGTGTTGAGTTGACTAATTCGACCTATGTAGGAGGGACTAGCGCCAGAGGGTCCCGATAGGGAAAACCAATCTCGCTAAGACTATTTCATGTCTCTGGGCTTCATGGTCATTACACCAATCAGGTAGGTTTTGGATACTCTGAGGTGGATATTGGGGGGATAAGCAGGTGCAGGTCTAAAAATTGAGCCGTGCAAAATTACATAGAAAAGAAGCAATGAGTCAAAACATGAAGCAAACAGATTTGAGAAACCTAGTCACACTTATTTTATTCAGCTTTTACAGCATGGCGCTGGCCCAGGCAACGATCCCCGAAATCTATATTAATGAATGCATGGCTTCCAATTCAAATACCATTCTGTCACCCGAATTCAATGAATATGCTGATTGGTTAGAAATCTATAATGCTGAAGCTACAACGGTCAATATTGGTGGTTTTTATCTGACGGACGATCTTGCTGAACCGCAAAAATGGCAAATCCCACCCGATATGAGTATTAATCCGGGAGGCAGCATATTGTTTTGGGCCGATGCCCATGATGAAGGTCAGCATACCAATTTTCAGCTTTCTCTCGCTGGTGAGGAGATCGGACTTTTTAGCAATGCTGGAGAATTGATTGATTCGATCCGTTATGGACAACAAGCTTCAGATATATCATTTGGACGCTATCCAGATGGTGCTGATAGTTTGGTTTTCTTTGACCAGCCAACGCCAGGGGCATCAAACATAAGCCCTGGTTTGAGTGGAATCGCTCCCAATCCACAATTCTCCATGAGTGGCGGTTTTTATCAAGGCGTCATCAACATAAATTTTACGAATAGTAATCCTCTTGTAACCATGAGATATACCTTAGATGGTTCACTCCCGAATCTGGAATCTTCCAGCTATAGCGCGTCCATTGTGGTGAATTCAACCACCGTTATTCGTGCACAATCCTTCCAGGATGACTATCTCCCGAGTAAAGTAATCACCCACACCTATCTCATGAATGAATCAACAACGCTGCCGGTAGTCTCGCTAGCGACTGATCCTGCGAACTTATGGGACAATGAGATCGGGATCTATGTTGAAGGGTCTAATGGAATTTCCGGCTACTGTGTCAGTGAACCGAGAAATTGGAACCAACCCTGGGAACGCCCAATCAGTTTGGAAATGTATGAGAGCAACGGAAACCCCGGTTTTAAAATAGAGGCAGGGATGCAGATAGGGGGTGGTTGTACACGGAAATATCCAGAGAAAACACTGTCCATATACGCACGCTCTGAATACGGCGCCTCAAAAATTAATTACCAGATTTTTGCTGATAAACCCATTAATCAGTTCAACAATATTCTGCTTCGAAATAGTGGTCAGGATTGGTGGCGAGCCATGTTTCGTGATGGGATGATGCAGACGCTGGTTAAAGATCAGATGGATATTGACTGGCAGGCATATAAACCAGCCATTCTCTTCTTGAATGGTGATTATTGGGGTATCCATGCGATTCGTGAAAAACACAATGAGCACTACCTTGAATCCAACTATGGGATCAATCCCGATGAAGTAGATATTTTAAGCGGGAACGCCAGTGTAAAACTGGGTTCGGCGGAACGCTATGATGCAATGATCGATTTTATTGAATCCCATGATATGGCTGTGACAGATGACTATCATTGGGTTACGACACAAATGGATATCAACGAATACCTCAATTATATGATTGCTGAAATCTATTTTGCCAATATCGATTGGCCGGGTGGAAACATAAAATATTGGCGCGAACAGGGGGAAAATCACAAATGGCGCTGGATACTTTTTGATCTGGATCTGGGCTTTGGCGCCCATGAACGGGGACAGTACTACAGCAATACGCTTGAAAATGCAACGGCCACATCAGCAACCTATTACGCAAATCCTTCCTGGTCAACGTTCCTGCTTAGAAAACTTTTAGAAAACCCTGGATTTAAAAATCAATTTATTCAAAGATTTGCCAGCCGATTAAACATTACTTTTAGTCCCCAGAGAGTTCTGAGTATAATTGACAGCCTCAAGCTGAATATTGAAGCTGAGATCCCACGCCACATACAAAAATGGGAGGAATCAACGTCCTTCAATAGTGGCTGGAGTTATCATGTTGGAGTCATGGAGGAGTTTGCTATCCAGAGACCTGCTTATATGATTGAACACATCATTGGAAAATTTGGGTTAAGTGGTTCAGTTCAACTCAATGTGAACTTTGAATTTCAAGAAATGGGGTATGTGCTTATTAATGGGGTAAGACTTCCCGAGCATAATTTTAGCGGGGAGTATTTAAAAGATATTCCCATTGAATGCGTAGCCGTTGCAAAACCGGGGTATCGATTTGTTGCATGGCAGGGGGCTTCAAATTCGCCTGGTGATACCTTGAATTTAGTTGTGAGCGAAGATGCTAGCTTGGAGGCCATTTTTGAAATTGATGCTTCTGACCCGCTGTCCGGGTTGAGAATCAATGAAATCTTAGCATTAAATGGGCAAAGCCATGCCGATGAAAACAGTGAATACGATGATTGGGTCGAATTGTTTAATAATGGCCTGGAACCCATTGATATAGGCGGTCTATACGCTACGGATGATTTAAGCCAGCCGGATAAATGGCAGATTCCGGTTTTGCAGCCTGAATTGACAAGCATTCAACCGGGTGATTATTTACTGTTATGGGCCGACCAGGATTTAGAGCAGGGTGTATTACACCTTAATTTTAAATTAAGCGGAGCTGGAGAGGCGTTTGGCCTGGCAAAGGCAACGGACAGTGGTTTTGTTTACATTGATACCGTTACTTTTGGCAGTCAATCCACTGATGTATCCTGGGGACGTTCCCCTGATGGTGAAAATTCGTATAGGTTCTTTATGGTTCCCACGCCCGGTTATCAAAATACTCCCACAGGAATCACCGAGGGTAAGCTCAAACTTCCAGCGAATGCTTTTCTAATACAGAATTATCCCAACCCCTTTAATCCAAGCACAACAATACGCTACGGATTACCTGAGGAATCACATGTCTCATTGGTTATTTACGATATTAGGGGGAATCTCATACAAACCATGAGATCAGAGTATCAACCTGCCGGTCGCTACAATGTGGTTTGGAATGGTGAAACTGTAGCTGGTAAAACTATCAGTACAGGAATCTACTTTGCAAGATTGGTTGCAGGTGACCACAGTCAGGTAATCAAGATGCTCTACCTGAAATAATCGGTCACTAAACATTTGTCCCAAGCCGATGACCTCAAAACTCAGGGGCTTTTATTTTTTTTGGATAGGGTTAGCTATCCAACCCCGGCAACTCCAAGAAAATCCATGTGTTTTAGCAACGGAATATTTACAGTGTATGTCGTCAAAGTAATTCGGACAAGATCGCTTAAAAAATAAGAGACACTTTCCGGGCATCCAACATATTAAGCAAACACCTCTTGGTGCTGCGATTTCATGTTTGTAAGTCGTCAAAGTAATTCGGACAAGATCGCTTAAAAAATAAGAGACACTTTCCGGGCATCCAACATATTAAGCAAACACCTCTTGGTGCTGCGATTTCATGTTAATACGCTTCCTCATCT
>FLOH01000377.1_pt1 | contig 104214 bp, 104 predicted proteins | sample 756751 | NCBI WGS metagenome assembly FLOH01 (sample SAMEA4026879, study PRJEB14308) | marine metagenome | biome: coastal water; material: water | depth 74 m
GATAAGCTGGAATCAAATTAATAAAGAAAGAAACAAAAGCACTAGGAGCATTTGGTCCAACTCCATTCTGACACGTCAAGGTAAACTCTGTTTTTTTAATTATAGAAGGAGTTTCAACAGAACCTGATATAGCTGTTCCATAAGGATAGGTATAAGAAGTACTGAAACCCTCTGGTCCTGAAACTGTACAACTCGTAGCGTTAGTAATACCATCCCAAACTAATGTTTTAATTGTGTTTTTAACTACTAGGTAAATATTATCCTCTGTTCTAAATCCTGTGGTTGCTGGTGATGTTGTTGGTGATGTTGGAGAAGTAGGTGATGTTGGAGATGTAGGTGATGTTGGAGTAGTTGGAGTTGCTGGTATAGTTGGCGAAGGACAAAACGATACACTAGGAACTGTGGCAGTACATACATTATTACAATCATAGATTCCTGTTCCTACCATAAAACATGAATTCTGAGCTGATATACATGAAGTTCCGTAATATGAAGGTAAGGCTGGAGCTGACGAGGAGCAAGTTCCATTACATTGAATTGTTCCTGTTGTAGTTTGTCCACAGATGTTAGGTGATGATTGACAACTACTTCCTTGATTAGCGGCGCAGATGTTTACTGGAGGGCCGATTGTTGGATAAATGGTTGGAGGGTTATCGATACAATCTATACCGACACAAGCAACTGGTTCATCTCCTATTTTATTATGCACCAAAACACCTTCAGCGAAGAAAGTATTGTTATTCTCTACTTTTTTTAAGTTATAGGTTTGAACTTCTTGAGGAATATTTATTACAGAAAGAATTTTAAAAAATTGATCGTTTTCAGTTTTAATTAAATCTCCTTTCTCTAATTGAGCAACTTTCATTCCCCCACTATTAATATATGTAGCTTGTGGGTCTATTGATCCCCAGCCTTTGTAATTATTCTGTTTTTCAATATAGATAGGGTGATCGTCTGTTGTTCTTAAGGTAGTTCCGTCTTCTATCACTATAATAAACCATTCTAAACGAACAGGAGCTTCTAGTTCATAAACGATATTTTCTGTATATTTATTTTTTAATATGTCGTAACCCAAGACTTTTTCTCCTACTTTGATGTCTTCAATGTTTTTAGTGGTCCCATCTGACATGGTTATTGGAGTACCGGGGAGAAAGCAGGAGCCTTCACTTCCTCCACCACCACCTCCTCCACCATCTCCAGCACCTCCTGAACTTCCTTGACCTCCGCCCACTCCATCCCCGCATCCTCCATCTGGACCAGGGCCTTGACCACCACAATCATCAGCAAAAACATTAGTTATTGTTATTACAAAAAAAAGTATCGATATTATTGAAACTATTAATTTTATTTTTTTCATAGCTTAAAGTGGAGATTTATAAAAACGATTATGTAATAATATATTTTTATATAATCCGAACGACGAAATTATATACTCGCTATACAATTTTGACTATTAGTTTTTAAAATATTATTTCTATTATACACCAAATTCCTACTTAAAAACAAAAAGATATCCACAACATAGTTAAATAAAATTTAAAATGCCACATAAAAAATACACTAAGTATTTTTTATGTGGCATCAGTTTCGGCAAGATTTTTCAAAATGAACTTCTCCTTCTTAACGAATAGCTAATTTCCGAACATTTCTTAAAGAAATCTTTTCTAAGAAATCTTTAGTCAAATCCTCTTTAAGACTGTAAGAAGATTTCTTGACTTTGTTAAAATTTTTAAAGACAAAGAACACCTTTCTTTTTTCATACACCGTAAGCAAAAAAGACATCTCGTATACATTCCCGTTTGGGAAATGTACACTCGACTCTAAGAAAAAAGCAGGAGTCCTTTCTTCACCATTAACACACACAGGTATAATTTCCTCGAAACAAAAATTATCCTCAGTGATTGCTTTTTTTTCCATCGCTCTTTCACACCAAAGAAAAAATTCTCTTTTACCTAACTTGAGAATTTCGCTTTTTTCCAAAACAATATCAGAAACATCTTTGGAAATCAGAACGTGAATATTCATATTCTTATCCTTTTCAGGGATAACAAATCCCAAAAATTCATCTCCCCTAGTGTAATACTTAGCCCATTTTTTTGGTTGATGAGTCCACCTTTTCTTTTTTTTTACACCAAGATCAATCTCAAGATCTTGGTATATAATAACTCCAACTGGAATTTCAAGTTCAGAAGACGTAAAAAAACTCTCCTTTCCTTTGTCATCCGCTTGGATATAGGGAATCAACCCCAAAAACAAAAAAACGGTAACCAACAAAAACATCTTTTTCATAATAACCTCCTATTATTAAAAATTGAAAATATCTTACTTTATTAAACTTTATTTTTTTATCAAAGAACAAAAACTGCTTTCTTTCGTTTTTGTCTTTACTTTCCTATTAAATTTCTACCACAAAACCAACCAAAAAACAACAACACCCCACTATTTTCTATAAATGTCAAAAAAATGAGAATTTATTCTCATTTTTTTATACATAATACATAATACTTGATACTAATAAAAATCAAAAATAAAATCCGTGGGAATAGAATTCTCACGGATTTTATTTTTGATTTTTATTTTATCTCCAATCGTTTATCCACATTTGTTCTTGTTTGTAATCTTTCAAATCCATTATTTCATACTTCTGATAAGTCCCCAAATCATAAACTACTAATTTAGGATTTATTAAAAGTCCCTGAGAATCTTTCTCTAATTCAACAACAGCTAAATATTTATCATCATAGGAAAAAGTTGGTTGAAGAGCATAAGTTTTTATTTCTTGAACTATTTCTCCTATAAACGCATAATTCTCTGCATTGTTTCTAAAGATAAGCAAGGACCCTTCATTAGGATTACTTAAAACACCAATATCTCCTATTTTAGAGACATCCAATTGTATATTAGATCTAGCTCCTCCAATAATTTCCCAAATTTTTGCGATGTCTCCTCCCAAAAGGTCCATCCAATATAATCCATCATTTTTAAGGAAAAAAATATGGTTATTTTTTGCTACATGTGGGTGAATTCCATCGGATAAATATTTTTCATTTAATTCATGATCAACTGAATAAATTTGCCAGTTTTCTGGGATATTGGGATCTAAAGAAATATCCTTTTTTGTACTATAAATAGTATACCAACCTCTAATTGACCAAACTGGCTCACTTTTAAAATTATAAATATCATCATCCGTAATTTTCCCCCACGTTGTTAAGTTAGCCATATCATTAATATAAACAGTAGTCATATTAGTAGTAAGCATTCTATTCCCACTAGGAGAAATTTCTCCTCCCCATAGCTGTAACCCTTTGTTGATTACTGCTTCTTCCAAAATTTCTTTTTTCAAATTATATGAATAAACTCCAATTTGATTACTTTCACCATTTTTAGGAGCCAAAGTTAAATAAATTTTACCTTTCATTTCTGTAGGTAATTTTTTCTGAATATCTGAATAACCCTCTTCACTTTGTTCTTGATTAGGTTCGTTTATTCCTTGGACTAATTGGTATCTTTCATAATACTTAAAAATAAAAAAAGCTATAGCTATCAAAGCTAAAATAAAAATAACAAGACTAAACCAAACAATTTTATTATCTTCATCCTCACTGATAATATTCACTCCAAATTTTTTGTTTTCTTCTCTATTTAATTCAGAATTTTCTAAATTGTTTTCTTCATTATTTTGATCCATAATATTTTTAATTAAAAGTTTTTAACATTATTTATATTATAACTTATATGTTTTAAAAAAGAAAAGAAAGAAAAGATAAAAGATAACCATAAAATCCAATTTCCTAAATAAGTATATAAATTATTTTTGTTTATTAATTTAACTTGATATAGTAAATATCCATTTCCTATTTCTTTTGTTTTTGCTAAAATTTTACCTTGATTATCAACCACTAAAGAATGCCCAAAATTAGAAGATTGTACAAAGTATCTATTATTTTCGACGGCTCGTACTTTGGCTATTTTTTCTACTTGAGATAATAATAAAGGAGAACCTCTAAAGGTAGTATAAGAAGCTGAAAGACCAACTATTTCTGCTTTTTGAAAGACTAAATCTTGAAATAAACTAGGTGAAAATATTTCAGAGCAAAATAAAATACCAATTTTTGAGCCTTGTAGTTCACCTAAAACAGGGATTTTTTGATCTGATTTTATATAAGATTTATATTGTTCAAAATAATTATTCCCTTTAGATAAACCTAAATTTTTAAGTAAAATCTTAGCTAAATAAGGCATCGTTTCCCCTGTAGGAACGAGCAGTTGTTTTTCATAAATATCATAATTTTGAGACTGAGTATTATAATAATACATCATTGATTTTGCATCACCATACCAGTCTCGAACAAAAGCTGAATCAATAATTAAAACTTCATCTTGTGGCCACAAATTTTGATAAAAACTTTTATTTTGTTTTGTTTCTATTAAATCAAAAGTAAAATCAGTGCTTTCAGGAAATAAAATTACATCAACTTTTGGTTCATTATTTTTTATATCCAAAAGGATTTTTTTATAAACTTCTTTTTTATCAAATTTACTTAATTGATTATTTTTATCATTCCAATTCAAAAATTTTGTTTGTAAAATAGCAATATTTAGTGTTTTTAAAGGTTCTGTTTTAACAACATTAAAATTTAAACTTAAAAGAAAAAAGACAAAAATAATAAAAACTAAAATCAAAGTTTTTAAATTAGTTAATTTTATTAAGGAATTTTTTATTTTTTTGCAAAAAAATAAAAAATTTCCTTCTTTGATAAAACTCAGAAATATAAAAAATAAAACAGCATTTATCAAAACAACAATAAAAGATAACAAGTAAACTCCTCCTATTCCTGCTAACTGCAATAGATAATGTGAATTTGCTAAATTATATCCCAATAATCCAAAAGTATAATGGGAACCCGATAGCAATTCAGAAGAATAGCTTAAAACAAAAAGAAACCATCCTCGCAAATATTCAAATAAAATCCATAAAATGGAGATCAAAAAAACATCATAAATTTTATTAGTTTTTAATTTATTTAGAACTACTCCAAATAATCCAACAGCAGAACTTAAAATAAGTGACGTTAAAAACCAAACAATAAAAATATTAACAAAATTTAAAATATTATTTTCAGTTTGTAACCAAACCAAAGGATAAGCGCTAAATAACCATAAAAAACTTAGTCCTAAAAAAATAAAACCCGTTAAATGGCCCAGAAAGTAAATCCTTTTGATATCTGAAGTATTGTAAATTACATATAATAATGGGACCAAAGCTACAAAACTAAGTCCCCATAAAAAATTATAATCATAAGCTAAGGCTAAAAATACTCCTGAAATAATCGACAGTAAAATATTCATCCATTTCATTATAACAAAATTAAAATCAACCGAACATTGTTTTAGAATGTTCGGTTGATTCTTAAACTTTATCAGTTAGTCCATTTTCTTTCGGAAATCGTCAATCATATCAGAAGCTGCATTTTTTCCTCCTAATCCAAAGGCTAATCCCAAAGCTAATGACATAGCTACGACTAGTCCTGTAAACATTGTTTGAACAAAAGCTGCGGCAACTCCTAATTGATAAAGAGCCATCAATCCAGCAAAAATCCAAACTGCCCATCTAGCAATAGTTCCTAAGAATCCAAAGTGAGCTTTTTTTGCTCCAACAGCTTTGGCTGAACCTTTAACCAAATGTTCAGTAGCATCAGCAATAATAGCTGCAATTAACAAAATAGCTGCGGCTGCAATCACTCTAGGTAAATATAGAAGAACTACTTGCTGTAGAAATTGATTTACTTGATCTAAGCCTAATACATCAAAAGATGCAACAGCAAAAACCACGATAATAAACCATTTTATTAAAGCACCAATAAAAACACCGGCGTCTAAACGAAAACCAGCTTTATTAAGTGTTTTCTCAACACCAGCACTTCTCAAAACCTTGTCAATTCCTAAAGAACGAATTATTTGGGCAACTACTCTTCCAAACAAAGCCCCAACTATCCACCCTAAAATAAAAATTACTAATGCAATAATTAAATTTGGAACAAAGCCCATAACTCCTATCCAAAGACTTTGAAAAGACTGTGATAATACTTCACTCCATGTTTGTAATATCATATTTTTTTTAAAAAATTAAAACTAATAATGAATTATTATCATATTCCCAAATTTTTTTAAATGGCCAAAAAATCAACCACCAAAAAATCATTGGTTTTATGACTTAACGACCTTTATTTCTAGTATTAATAAATACCATATATATATAATATCACTATATGGATTTAAAAATACAGGAAAACTGTGGATAAAAAAATATTCCTATTTAGGAATATTTAATTTTCAATTTTCAATTTTTCACTCTAACGAGTGATCCCCCTTTAGGGGGACAATTTTCAAACAATCCTGCCTGCCGGCAGGCAGGTTTAAATGAGTTAATTTCTAATTACAACAAATTTTAGCTTCGCTAAAATTCGTCTTTGCGAGCCCCGTTAGAGGTGAATCTCTAACGGGGCGAGGAGGTCACGACAGCCTGCCCGCCGATGAGGAGGGTTGAGCCCCAAAATGGAATAAACTACTATCAACTAGAAGGCTATAGGTTTGAATAGGCTTAAAAGCCTGAACGAAAGTTACTGGACTGCCACGCTCTGTGGAGCTCGCAGAGACGGAAATGTTCGTCTTCGCGAAATTAGATTTTTTGCCTGCCTACCGGCAGGCAGGTTAAAAAATCTAATTGTGGCGATCCAGGTCTTTAATAGTCTTTTGGACTGCCAAGTCATTCCATTGTGTTCCATTTCTCGCAGAGACGAAAAGCTTTAGCTTTTCGTTTAAGACTTTATGGACTTTTGACTTTATGAACTTTAGACTTGCCTGCCGGCAGGCAGGCTTTATAGATCCAACTTATTTAAAATCTTTTTGTGAGAATAATCTAAAATATCTCTTAATAATTTGTCATAAACTCCTAAACGGTAGTTAAAATCTGCCGTTTCTAATATTGAGTATCTTAATTCTTGACCAATTTCAGATTCTAAAATATGAATAACCTTTTCTAAATAAGAATAATTTAAACTATCTCCTACTATTAAAATATCTACTCGACTATCGGTCTCTTGAATAAATACTCCTGATGTAATTATTAATTTAATGACACCTCCCCCTTTTAACCGATCGGTTATATCTTTAGTAGCAACAGGACTCCCTTTTATCAATAAATTTTTTAACGGGGCTAACAAAGAAAAATTCGGGTCTAGCATCCAACCATTCATCTTCTTCTTTTCTATCACTTCTTTTCCTTTTTTCTTTTTAACTAATTCTTTATAAAAAATTCTTTTTTTAATCAAAGATATTTTTTCCAAAGCATTTAATTCTTTACGAAGAGTAACTAAAGGAACTTTTGTTCTATTTGAAATTTCTTCATTATCAAAAACCATATCATCATTTGATAAAAATAATCTCATTATTTTTACTTTGGCAGCAGACCCAAATAATTTACTTAAAGTTTCCATGTTATTGATATAATAACATCTATTTTTTAGACCAGCAACAAAATATGTATTAAGTATTATGTAGTATGTATTATGTATTTTAAAACCATACTAAATTTCTGGGTCACCACGCTTCCATACTTTCGTTCCAAAATTAACAGAAACGGATTTTGCTCCGCAAAATCCGTATACCTGCCTGCCGGCAGGCAGGCATAATACTTAATACCTGATACATAATACGGAAATAAAAATAGACAAAATAAAATCTCGGGAGGTTCAACCTCTCGAGATTTTATTTTGTCTATTTTTATTTTAGTTCTACTTTCCCTCCAGCTTCTTCGATTTCTTTCTTCAAAGCTTCAGCTTCTTCTTTCTTCATTTCTTTCTTTAATGAAGTAGGAACAGCATCAACTAATTCTTTAGCTTCTTTAAGACCTAAACCTAAAGCGCCTTTGACTGCTTTAATAACTGCAATCTTTGATTCACCGGCTGATATAAGTTCAACATCGAATGAAGATTTTTCTTCAACGTCATCACCCCCAGCAGAGGCTCCTCCAGATACTGCTACTGCAGCAGCTGAAACACCAAATTTCTTTTCTAATAGTTTTACTAATTCGTGCAAATCAAGTACTGACATTGTTTCAATACCATCTACTAATGCTTTGAATTTTTTTGGTACTTCTATTTCCTCTCCTTCGTCTACTGGAGCTTCTACTTTTTTCTCTTCTTTAGCTTCTTCAACAACTTCTGCTTTAGTTTCTTCAACAGGAGCTTCCGTTGTTTCTTCAGTAGCTTCAACATTTTCCACTACTTCATCTTTTTTTTCTTTTTCTTCCATAATAATTTAAAATTTAAAATCTAAAATTAATAATTTAAAAATTCCATTAGGAATTTTTCTCTGCTATTTTATTTAACGCAATCACTAAACCTTGAATTGGTGAATTTATAAGGTTTACAAACTGACCTCTTAAAATTTGTAGTGACGGAATTTGTGCAATTGAAAGCATTTTTTCTTTGTTCATAAAAACCCCTTCAAAAATACCCCCCAAAATAGCAATTTTTTCTTTGTGCTTCTTTTGAAACTCAAAGACACCTCTTGCTGGTGCAATTAAATCTTTACCATAAGCTAAAGCCAATTCCCCTTCTAATTCAGGCATTTCGCCTTCAACCGAAGAATCCTCTAAAGCTTTTTTAACAAGGGTTTTCTTAGTCACAGTATAAGAAGAACCTTCATTTCTAAGATTATTTCTCAATTGAGTTGTATCAGAAACATTTAGTCCTTTAAAGTTTACAAAAACCACTGAACCTGAATCTTTTACAATTTCTTGAGTCTTTTCAAAAATCTCTTTTTTCTTACCTTTATTTATTGCCATAATTATTAGTTAAAAGTTCATAAAGTTAAAAGTTAAAAGTTTTTTACTTTACAAACTTTATGAACTTTAAAAACTTTATAAACTCATTTAAAATAAAAAGTCTTGAATTTATAATCAAGACTCAGAGAAAAACACTTTTTGTATTGCTCTAAATTACGAAATTATCTTTTATTGCGAATTTCTCGTTATTTTCCATCTTCATTCTAAAAAAATTTCACATTAGCTATGGCTAGTGCTTCAATTTTTTTAAAACGAACCTGAAAAATCCGAATAAATTCTCATAACAAAGCTAATTTCGTAACTCAGAGCTAAATATATTAGCGTTTCGACCTAAATAGGGTTTATAAAATGGATTTTTAAAAGTATCCTTTTAAACCTATTTTCTCTGATCTTTATAAAATATATAGTAGAACATTTTTATACAAAAAGCAAGAAAATTAAAAACAGGAATGCTTCGTTGCGACTCGCAGGGACGAACTTTGGCTTTGCCAAAGTTCGTAACGAAAAGTTTTACTTTTCGTATTCGCGAGCCTGCGACGCGATCCAGAAATTTTAAAAAAGATGTTAAAACAATCGCCTGAAGGCGAGGGTTTTTACTCCCAAAGAGGGATAATAAAAAGAGATGAAAAGAAAGACTTAGTGGTTGAACTACTAAGTGTTTTGAGTTATCTACAACACTCTACACTTTACAGGAGTCGGACTCCTGTAAACTTCTGTAAAATTGGGCAAAACAAAAACACCCAGGTGTTTTCTTAACACTGGGTGTTTTTGTTGCTATTTTGTTTAGTCTTTAAGAGACACCACAAAAGATTAGCGAGGTTTTTGCTTTAACTATTTAGAAATAGTTGTAGCTGCACTACCACTTGATGGCAATCCGTCTACCATGTAGCCGTTTGTCCAATCAACATGAGCTGCTGCTGAAGTAGTTGTAGCATGTGGTGACCAAATGAAATCTCCATTTGCATCACCGGCTACGCCTGATTCTACTAACATCATTGCTGAAGCAATTGAAGGATAAGCTGCATCTCCTGAAATCTTAGTTGTAACATTTCCTGAGAATGTGCCTGATCCAGCTGTTAATGTAGTGTCACCAACTACTTTAAAGTAGTAAGTAGCACCTGCAGGGATGTTCAAAAGTGAACTAAATGTAATTTCATTATCCCCTGACACTAAGTTAGCTGTAGCTGTTGCTAATGATCCATTTGTGAATCCAGAAACTGGACTTGACATACCTGAATCTGTGTAAGCAAACACTTCCAAGTTTGTCACTGTTGTTGTTCCTGATACAGAACTAGCTGTTGAAGTTGCAACATTAACTGCTAATCGTGACAATCCGATTCCATCGTTAGCTCCTGATACTCCATTAGCTGTTACGCTAAATTTGTAAAGAGTAGCATCTGTGGTTGAAATCAAAGTTGTACTGTCAACATTAATCTTAGCAAATGTTGGGTAAGCTCTGAATACTCTTACTCCATCTACAGCTGTATCTGAAGCTGAACCAGTACTAATTGTAGTTCCTGATTGTGCTCCTACACCTTGTGTTCCTGAAGCAACACTACCGTCATAATTTACTTTCAATAGTGCTCCTTGAGTTCCAACTTTAGATGTTCCAATTTGAGCAATATCTCCTTTAACTGTCATAACTTTGCTTCCATCTTTTGGAATTACGAAGTCTGTTGTCAAAGTTGAAGTTGCGTAATTAGAGTTGAATGTAACTGTACCAACTTTTGTTGTTCCGTCCCATAGAGTCACTAAAGTCAAATCTGAAGGTGTACTTGAAGCATCTGTCAATTCTAGACCAACTTTCTTCAAGTTAATAGCTTCGTTCAATCCTGTGAATTTCAATTGAGCCAAAACTACATCTGTAGTACCAGCGGCAACAATCTTGTAAGCAGGACTTGAATCATCTTTAGCTACTGTGAATGAACCACCTGTTGTAGCTGTCATTGTTTGTCCTGATCCTGAAGCTGTTGCTGTAATGGTTGAACCTGAGTCTAAACCTGTTCCTGTTTGAGAATCAGCAATATTCCATAGATAAGTTTCTGATGTTGCTGATGCTGAAAGGTTACATTTTAGAGCTAAAGTCTTTAATGTTCCTTTAGCTACTACCAATCCACCACTATCTAATGTGAATGTTTGGTTTCCTGTAGCTGTAACATCTTTTACGTTTGAACCTGTGTTCAAAGCTGTTGTTCCATCAAATAATTGACATCCTGTTAGATATGAAGGGTTTGTAGCTCCTGTCATATTTATTACAAGTGATGTAAATTTAACATCTTCACCTGATGCGGTTGCATCAAATTGGAAATTAGCAAATACAAATCCTTGTGCTCCGGCTACTATATTCTGAGCCACTGGGCTTGCAGATGTATAGATTACTGCTGAACCAGCTTTTAATGTCATTGTATTAGATGTAACATCTCCTGCTGGTGAAGGTGTAATTGAATTTCCTGTTGTTTGTCCTGTTACTGTTGTCCAATCACTAGAAGGATTTGTGTTAACAATCACTGTTTGATCATTAGTAAAGTCTGTATTTAATTGTCCTTTCAAAGTATAAGTAGCTTTTCCAACTGGGAAAGTTACAGTATCTGTGAAAGTTACTTTACCATCTGGTGTTGAAACAATAACTCCGTCAACTGGTCCAGCAACTACTGATCCATTAGCATCTACCAATGAAACATTAGTAATGTCTTCTGCTGTACCACCTGATCCAGAAATATCAATATCAAATACCATAGAAGCAACTGAAACAGCTTCTCCTTTAGCTTCGATGTCAAATCCACCTAATACTTGGTTAGCAACATTTTCAGCTATATTTTGAGCTTCCACTGTTGTTGATTTTGATGCTGATAGTGATCCACTTGAAACTGTTACTACAGCATTATCATACCAAGGTGTTCCTGTTGTGAATTGTGAAGAAGAATCTGAAGCTGATGCTGTTGACTCTCCTGAAGGTGAAATTCCATATCCGAAAGTTTCTCCTGTTACATAAAGATCTGTATTTTTGTAAAGATCAAAGGCAATTGTTCTGCCTGAACCTGATTCAATATCTCCTTTAATAGAGATTTCTTTTGAAAGACCTTTATCAACTACAAGTCCTGATCCGAAAGAAGATGTGAAATATTTTCCATCGGCTGAAACTTTCACATCATAAGCTGTTCCGTCAACATAAGTTTTTAGGTTAGCTAAGTCTGATGCTGAAACTGAACCTGATTGGTTCCATCGAATTGAATGAATTCGTACTTTTTCTGCTGAACCTGCTGTTACTTTAACGGATGAGAAAGTATATCCTGTTACTCCAACTTCTTTTGTTGCTGAAGAATTAGGATCATTTACTCCTCTAGCTGGTGTTACTGTTCCAATTGTTAATGATGAATTCATTGTATGAGAAGTTCCTACGATTGGAAGAGCTCCTGTAACTGCAGCTGAAGTATTAACTCCAACTACTGTCAAAGAACCAACTTGCCCTGTGTATGAACTCATTGTTGATGTATTCATATTTCCGGCAATTGTAACTGTCTTTGATGTTCCTGCTTTAACTGTGAAGTTTTCTCCAACAGTTGCTTGATGTAATGAATTCAAAGTTTTAGCAATTCCGATTTGTGTTCCATCTTCGTCCAATAGAACAACTCCTGCAAACGCAGCATCTTGGGCTAAACCAGTTCTCTCTATTAATATAGAGTTCACTACAACATCTCCATCAGCACTAGCTGTAAGAACAACCTTTGTGAAAGGTACTCTTGCTGCTTTTTCTGGTGCCAAAGTAGCTGCTGGTTGTGATCCTGCGGAAACAGTTAATCCTGTTCCTGTAGGAACTACAACTGGTGTTGTTGGGTCAACTGGAGTTACTGGAGTTGTTGCTGAAGTCATCGTGTTCAATTTAGCTCGTGTTGATGCTCCTACAAATCCTGTTCCGGCTGTCAATCCAACTGGTGTCAAAATTTCTGATGTGTATTTGTTTTGGAATTTAATCACAGCTGCTTTAGTTAATCCACCAAAGTATTCTGTTTCCAATCCTGCTGAACCAACTCCTGCTGCTGCAACTTGAGTGTCTGCACTCATGTTAAGCACTTTTTGAAGATTCAATACGTCTGCTCCACTAGCTCCTAATGAAAGGTTTTTTGTGAAGTTATAAGATACTCCTGTTGAAGTAGTACCTCCTGACATTGCGGATAATTGTGCTTGTAATGATGTAATCATTGCAAGTAAACTACTTATTTGTGCTGTAAGTTCTTCCACTGTTTGAGCTTGAGCTGGAGCAACTGCGCCACCAAAAACCAATGTAAGAGCCATAGCTGTACCTGCGAAAACTGAAACAAATTTCATTGCTCCTGTTTTCTTAAGTGTAAATATACTCATAATATGTTTTTAAAAATTTCTTAAAAAATTAATTACTAATAAAATTTTTAATGCTTTTAAGAAATTGTAATGCATAAAATTAAAAATAATTTTATGCGGTTAATAAACGAATTAATAATTTCGATTTTTTTGTTTTCTGCATCGACTAAATTTACGACCAAATATAGAACGATGCGTTCAATTGTTTTTTTTGAATTCTTATTATTTGAATTATAAAATTTGGTTTCTTTTTTTTTGTTTTTTCTGGACCTCCTCGATATTTTTAGACGAAAGATTTTTAGTAGTCCGACTACTTTAGATTAGATATCTTAATCTTTAGACAAAGTCATATTTAGTGAAAGTTCAGTAGTCGGACTACTAAAAACTTTCTAAAAAATATCCCGCAGAAATATTCAGAGGTCGTACCTCTAAAAAAATAAACAAAAAACCAAATTTTATAATTCAAACTTTTTTCAAAGTACAAAAATAATTTATCAAAATAATCTCTCCGTTTTTTAAACGGAAAATTAGTTGCTAAAATTATATCTTGTCTTGTTCATCTTGCAAAGAAATTTTGTGGATAACTCATACAAAATAAAGCAAAACATCACCATATTAGTTTATAATAATAGGGGTTTAAATGCAAGAGATTTTTAATACAAAAATCTCGCAGTCCCTCACCTTTATTAATGTAGATGTTATCAAAATAAAACCAGATAAATTGGGCAAAAATCTTATTAAATAATTAACTAAACAATTTTAATAATGGTGACGGGGCAAGGAAATAAGTATTATGTATTAAGTACCTGCCTGCCGGCAGGCAGGTTATGTTTATTATGTATTTATGGTTGAAATATAGGTAATTTAAAAGGTTTATATGCTAATTTTTAATTTTGTAATTTTTAATTTTTAAACAACCTGCCTGCCGGCAGGCAGGTTTCTAATGATTAAATTTCTAATTAAAAAGACGGATTATTTTCTGGACTGCCACGCTCTGCGGAGCCTGCCTGCCGGCAGGCAGGCTCGCAGAGACGATGTTGTTTGTCTTCGCGAGCCTGCGACGCGATCCAGAAAGTTTACTGCTGGACTGCTTCGAAAATTTAATTAGGTGACGCACACCCAAAAGGGGTGAACGACACCGTAATTAAGTTTTCTCGCAGAGACGGAATTGTTTAGAAGTACGACCTCGGAAGTAGTGCTATAAGAAGTACGACCTCGGTACTGGTAAAACAAAACGAATGGCTAAAGGTTATAGACATCTTAACTTAGAGGTCGGACTTCGAACTAAAGATTATAGTTATTTTAATTCAGAGGTCGGACTTCATTTAATAAAATACCGGCTCCATCTTCTTTCTCCTTCTTTTTCTAATAGATTATCTTGCATCATTTTTTGCAATTCTCTTTGAATAGTTTTTTCGCTACAGTCAGTAACAATTTTAGAAATGTCCTTTATAGTTAACTTCTGTCCTTTAGACAAAGTTTCTAGGATAAGATCTCTTCGGGAATTTTTCTTTTCATGGTTGGAAACCTTATTTATCTTGATATCTTCTACTTCTAAAAGACTTTGTCCTTTATCTCTGCTATGTCCTTTATAACCATTTATGTCCTTTATAGAGTCTAAGACATTTTTTATTTCTTTTGGGCGTAATGATTTATCTTTGACTTTAAAATAATCTCCGCCAATATACGGTGAAAATTGGTCACTAATTTTGTCAAAATTATTTTTTATTAAAGACAATAACAAATCAAACTCTCTTTTGAAAACTTCCAAATTTTCTTCTGAAATCAATTTTGATATTACTGTTAATTCCAAAAGAGACAAAATCTCAAAAAGTTCAAAAGAAATGTTGGAAAAAATTTTAGATTTGTCTGAAACTAAATGATTGTTTAATTTCATAACATTAGATAACAAAATTGTTCCTTTTTTCCTTATACCCCATTTTAGGGGTTCATCGTTGTTCAAATGGTCAGTGGTTAGATATAAAGCAGAAACAATTTTCTCCACTTTTTTTGTAAAAAAAGTTAAATATAAATCATTTTGATATCTTTTGTCTATATTTTCTAGAGAGTTCATTGTGTCTTTTAGGTTACTTATATATGTCCATTATATGTCTTTTATATAAAAACGCAAACTTTTTTTGTCTTTTAGTTGTCTTTTTGGTAAAGGACATTGCAAAATTTTCAATTTCTAATTTTCAATTTTCAAACAATGAAAAAATGTATCAATGAGTAAATGTTTAAAACATTGAAAAATTAAATCATTAGAAACCTGCCTGCCGGCAGGCAGGTTGTTTAGAAATTGAAAATTGAAAATTAGAAATTGAAATATTTTGGAATTTATTCTCAAAAATATTTTACTTGTGATATAATTAAACAACTTAAAAATAAATTCTATAAACAAAAATGAACAAAAAACAAAAAGAACTACCCAAAGAAAATTTTTTTGAAAAAATAAAAGAGGAAACTCTTCAAGGAATTCTAATAATCATATTTTTTGTAGCTAGTGTTTTTTTAATACTAGCCTCACTAAATTATGGAGGAGTAGTTGGAGAAAAAATTTTCCTACTTTTCAGTTTTCTTTTTGGAGTAGGTTATTTTCTACTACCTATTATTTTAATCATAGTGGCTTACTCAATTTCTAAAGAACTAAAACCAAAAATCGCTACAACCAAAACGATTAGTTCTTTTATCTTTTTTCTATCCGGGCTAGGCATTGTTGAATTATTTTTTCCAGATAAAGGAGGATCCGTCGGAGGAGTAATTTTATCTCCCCTATTAAAACTTTTTGATGTTTATGTCTCTCTAATTTTACTAAGTGCTTTGCTAATAATTTCTCTGTTAATAATTTTTGACACTAAACTTAATTTTAGTAACATCTTGTTTTGGAGAAAATTATTTAAGAAAAAAGATGCTTCTGATGAATTTGAGGAGGATAAAGAAATAAAAATTACGAACACAGCTGAGTTTGAAAAAGACGAAGTTTCGTCTCCTCAAAAAAATACCGCAAAAATATTAACCCAAAAAGAAAAGGACGAAGCTGAGTTTGAAAAAGATGTTTCTCTATCAGGAGGATTTTTATCTAGAAAAGCTTTAGAGTATTTTGGTAAAAAAACTTTATTGCCTCCAATCTCTCTTTTAAATAAAGATCAAGGGAAACCTGATGTTGGAGATATCAAAGCTAACTCAAACATTATTAAGAGAACATTAAAAAATTTTGGTATAAACGTTGAAATGGACGAAATTTCTATAGGACCTTCGGTTACTCGGTATGCTCTTAAACCAGCCGAAGGAATAAAATTAGCTCGTATAGTAGGATTGCAAAATGACCTTTCACTAGCTCTAGCTGCTCACCCTCTGCGTATTGAAGCTCCTATTCCCGGAAAATCTTTAGTGGGAATTGAAATTCCTAACAAGACAAAAACTCTCGTAGGTTTAGCTTCTTTATTTAATCAGAAAGAATTTACTCAAAGTGAAAAATTATTAACAGTCGCTTTGGGAAAAGACATTTCAGGAAAAACACATTTTATAAACTTAGCCAAAGCACCTCATATGTTAATCGCTGGGGCAACTGGCGCCGGTAAATCAGTAACCATCCATACCCTTATTACTTCCCTTCTATATAAAGCCACTCCCGACAATCTTAAATTTATTATGATTGACCCTAAACGAGTGGAGTTAACTCAATATAGAAATATTCCTCATCAACTAACTCCTGTAATTACTGATGCTAAAAAAGCTATCTTGGCTCTTAAATGGGCACTCAAAGAAATGGATAGGCGTTATGATATTTTAGAATCTCATTCAGTGCGAGATATTCAGTCTTATCATAAAAATATTGTCTCCCCAGCTTATGAAAAGGCTATCAAGAAAAATCAAAATATTGAGGATGAACTTCCTGACGCAATGCCTTATATCGTTATCGTAATTGATGAACTGGCAGATATTATGCAAACCTATCCGAGAGAATTAGAAGCTGCGGTAGTCCGATTAGCTCAAATGAGTCGTGCTATTGGAATTCATTTAGTGCTTTCAACTCAAAGACCTTCCGTTAATGTTATTACTGGTTTAATCAAAGCCAATATCCCAACCCGAATTGCTCTTCAAGTTGCTTCTCAAGTAGATTCCCGAACAATTTTAGATGGGAGTGGAGCTGAAAAACTACTTGGATCTGGAGATATGCTTTACTTGTCTGGAGAAATGTCAAAACCAATACGTATTCAATCCGCTTTTATTTCTGAAACAGAATTGAAAGCAGTAACAAAATTTTTGCGAGATGCCTACAAAGATGAAATCCCGCATGAAATCGACATCAGTTCAGCCGATAAAGATAGAAATCCTTTATTTGATGCTTTGACTTCTAGCGACGAAAATTCTGATGAATTATATGAAGAAGCCAAAGAAACCGTAATTCAAGTGGGCAAAGCTTCCACTTCATATTTACAAAGAAAATTAAGAGTGGGTTATGCTCGGGCTGCTCGGATTATGGACGAATTAGAGGAAAATAGTGTCATTGGTCCTGCTGATGGATCTAAAGCTCGCGAAGTGTTATTGGAGAATACTGCGGACGCTTCTTCTGATGAAATTACCAAAAACGAACAAGCCGACTACGAAAATGAATCCGGTTACTTAGTAGAAGACGACAAACCTGAGGGTTTGAATTATAAATTGTAAATTTTGAATTATAAATTTTGAATTTTGAATGAATTAATTTTTAATTATTACTGGACTGCTTCGCTGAGGCTCGCAGAGACGAACAGTTGCTGGACTGCCACGCTCTGCGGAGCTCGCAGAGACGATGTTTTTCGTCTTCGCGAGTCGCAACGAAGCGATCCAGAAAGTTAAAGTTACTGCTGGACTGCCACGAAAAATTTTTGCGAAAATTTATTCTCGCCCCGTTAGAGATTACAGAAGTCTTTGACTTCTTATCTCTAACGGGGCTCGCAGAGACGAACAATACAAAAACAGAATTATTTATTATGAAAAGAAACAACCGAAACAGAATCAGTATTTATTTTTTTAGTATCATTTTAATTTTGACGATGGGATACACTTATTACCAAACAAAATCTTTTTCCCTTGGTCCAATTTTAGAAATAACTGAACCTCAAGATGGGGCTTTATTAAATACTAATTCTGTTACGATTAAAGGTTATACTGAAAATATCTCTTTTATTACAATTAATGGTCGACCCGTTTTTGTTGACGAAAAAGGATATTTAAATGAAAAAATCCTTTTATCTTTAGGGTATAATATGATAAGAATAACAGCTAAAGATAAATATCAAAGAGAAATTGAGAAGAAGTTGGAGTTGGTTTATAAAAAATAGAATTAAGAATTATGAATTAAGAATGGATTTTGCTCTGCAAAATCCACAAAAACATTTATTAAATTAATTAAAAACAACAATTATGGCTAAAAAACAAATAGAAAAAAAAGAAACCGTTAAAAGAAGAGAACCAACGACTGCTTCTGAAAAAATGAGTAAGAAAGATTCCAATGTTGATGATACTTTAGCCCAAATTAGAACAAAATTCGGAGAAGACGCCATCATTCGGCTAGGAGATGCCCCAAAAGTAGGCATAGAAGCTATATCAACTGGTTCTATTGGATTAGACCATGCTTTAGGAATTGGTGGATTACCTCGAGGAAGAATAATTGAAATATATGGTCCTGAATCTTCTGGTAAAACTACTTTAGCTCTTCACGTTATCGCCCAAGCTCAAAAAAAGGGTGGCGTTTGCGCTTTCGTTGATGCCGAACATGCTCTCGATCCTGTTTATTCAAAAAATTTAGGAGTAGTCGTTAATGATTTATTAGTATCTCAACCTGACACAGGAGAACAATCTTTGGAAATTACCGAGTCGCTGGTTCGTTCTGGGAAAATAGATGTCATTGTGATAGACTCTGTGGCAGCTTTAACTCCTCAGGCAGAAATTGAAGGAGATATGGGAGCTCATCATGTCGGACGGCAAGCTCGATTAATGTCTCAGGCTTTGAGAAAATTAACCGCAATTGTAGCAAAAAGTAAAACCACCGTTATTTTCATCAACCAAATACGAATGAAAATTGGAATAATATTCGGTAGTCCAGAAACAACTCCCGGAGGAAAAGCCTTAAAATTTTACACATCTGTGAGGTTAGACATTCGAAGAATTGCTCAAATTAAAAAAGGGACAGATATTGTTGGGGGTCGAGTACGAGTAAAAGTAGTAAAAAACAAAGTGGCTGCTCCGTTCAAAATGGCTGAATTTGATTTAATCTATAACGAAGGAATTTCTCGCGAAGGTGAAATTATTGCTATGGGAGAACAATATGGAATAATTTCAAAAGCAGGATCTTCTTATTCTTATGGTGAAATGAAACTAGGTCGAGGGTATGATGCCACTCGCCAATTTCTAAAAGCCGATCCAAAACTATCCAATGAAATATTAAAAAAGATTAAAGAAGAAATGAAAAAATAATTAAAAGAAGTTCGGCTAAAACCGAACTTCTTTTAATTATTTTTTAGATTTAAGAATTAAGATTTAAGATTTAAGATAAAAAATCAACATATTAGCCCTTTTCAACGGCTCAACCGGTTGAGCCGTTGAATAAAAAACCCCGAAGTGATAGAGTATACCCGAAATCAAAGATTTCGAACCTGCCTACCGGCAGGCAGGTTAAAAATTCTAGATTATAAATTAAAAATTATAAAAACTAATTATATGAAATTAGCTTACAACGAAATAACCCCGAAAAAATATATCGATTTAGACGGAATTCCTTACGAAGTATTATCCTCTGCTGTTTCTCGAAAACAACAAAGAAAACCGGTTAACCAAACTAAATTAAAAAACCTTATCAATGGGAAACAATCTGGAAAATCTTTTCAACAATCTGATAAAGTAGAAGAAGCTGACATTGAATTTAGAAAAATTAAATATCTATACCAAAACCGCGAAGAGTTCTGGTTTTGTGAAGAAAATAACCCTAGCGATAGATTTAAAGTTGATCAAGATACTGTCTCCATAAAATTTTTAAAAGAAAACTCTTTAATTGAAGCCATGTTTTTTGGAGATAAAGTTATTGGAGTTACTCTTCCCATGAAAATAGATCTAAAGGTTATAGAAGCCCCTCCTGCCAATAAAGGCAATACTGTTTCAGGAGCTAATAAGCCCGTAAAAGTAGAAACAGGAGACTTTGTAACTGTTCCCATTTTCATTAAAGAAGGCGATATTATTCGAGTTAATACGGGGAAGGGAGAATATGTGGAAAGAGTTTCGAACTAAAAAACAAACAAAGAAAAAATGAGCAGACGCTCATTTTTTCTTTGTTTGTTTTTTAGAATTATAAATTTTAGATTTTAAATTTTAAATTAATTTCCAACTTTTAATATCTAAGTGGAAAAAGTATGGCTGTTCAAACCTAACTCTATTGAACCATAAAATAGATGAACACCCCAACCAGTTGGGGTGTTCATTTTTTAATTTTAGTTTGAATTTTTAATTTTTAATTTTTAAACAATTCTCAATGACTAAATTTCTAATGTTTAAAAAAATTAAGCGGAAAGGTGTATTACCTTTCCGCTTTTAAAATTACGCTATTCTTTGTCAAAAATAGCAATAAGGTCCCTTAATGTTTCTATATATTCTTCAAAATCATAGATTATCAAATCTTCCTTAACCAAATTTTCCAGACCTTTTTCAGAACAATTAGGATTTAATTCTCGAAAGAACTGTTTCCTTATTTCTCTTACTTGAATCAAATCTTCTTGAGCATCTACTTCTGTTGATTTAAGAATAACAAAAAGAATCTTTTTTGCTTCTTCGAGTGAAAATAACTGTTCTTCGGTAAAAAGAGCATATGGGTCCTTTGCAGTAAAACCCAAAATTTGAAACCTATATTCAATGTCTTCAATCGAAAAATTTTGACATTTTTTGCAATAGGAAATGTTAGAATCAAAAAATGATTCATACGAATAGTGGCAACTTCCCCTATTAATCCAACAAGTCATAAATACCTCCTTATTTTTCTGATTTTGCTTTTAAAAGATCTTTGGGTGGTAGAAAAAGAAACACAATACCACAAACTCCACAATGATAACCATCAATCTTACGATCAGCTTCTGTCGCTTGATTTTCTCCACCAGAACCATATATACCGATATTTCCTATAAAAGGGATGAACGATTTTTCAATCACTTCTCCCCCGCAGGCAGAACAAGAGGATCCTGTTTTCCTTTCATTTTTATTTTCACTTGTTTCTGGCTGAGTTTTCACTCTCCAAGAATTTTCCAGATTATCTAGACTATTTTCTTCTGTTTTTACTGGGTCTTCTCTCAAAAAATCTTCAAGCTCTTTTGCCGTTATTTTTTCCATTTTTGGTTTTTCTTCTTCTTTTTTAGAAGTAGCTAACCAATTCAATTCTCTCTGCATTTTTCATCTCCTTATTTAAAATTAATTTTTATGAACTGTCTTTCTTTTTTCATATTACATTAAACACTCTCAAAAAACAACAAAAACACCTAAATTTTTCAAAAAGTTTTAAAATTTTTAGTAATCCGACTACAAACCTACACTAATTACGAACTTGGCTAAAGATTATCTGTAAATTCGTAAAGTAGTCGGACTACTAAAATTTTCTCGAAAAATTTGATATTTTTTTTGTTTTCATGTTTTTACCCGCTCACTATTATTGATTTTTAAAATAAATAAATAATTTAAAAACTTTTACGAGTTTATTATTCTTATTTACCTTAACACATATATCAATAAAAGTGAGGGGTTTCAAAAATTCTAAATTAGAATTTTCTTATCTAGCTGTAAACGGTAAAAGTGCTAAAAATCTAGCTCTTTTAATAGCTACAGCTAGTTGTCTTTGATGTTTAGCACAAAGACCTGTTCTCTTTCGAGATAAAATTCTCCCATGAGGATTGATAAATTTCTTCAAAGCATCAAGATCTTTGTAATCAATTTGATCTACATTATTTTGTGAAAAAAAACATTGTTGTGAATTCATAGTTTTTTAGTTTATAGTTTATAGGAAAAAAAATTCACTTCGTAAATTTTTTCTTTAATCTATAATTTACAATTTTTAATTCCTTTCTAAAATTTCTCCTAGAAATTCTTTTCCTTTCGACTTTTGACTTTACGAACTTTTGACTAGTTTTAGTTTTTTCAAAAAACTAAAACGGGATGTCGTCTGGATTAATCTCTTCCTCTGGATAATCGATTCCTTCTGATTTTGGAGCTTCTGCATCTTGGTTCATTCCTCCATCAACTGGCTGAGCTACTGGAGTCGCTGTTCCACTTCCTCCATCTCTCCTTGGTCCAAACTGCACCCTGTCGGCAATTATTTCTGTCATATATTTTTTAATTCCATCAGCTTCCCAACTTCGTGTTTGTATTCTCCCTTCAACCAAAACTGATTGACCTTTTTTAAGATACTGAGCAGATGCTTCTGCTTGTTTCCCATAAACTACTATATTGTGAAATTCTACAGACTCCTGTTTATTTCCCTCCTTATCTTTCCAAACTCTATTCGTAGCCACTCCCATGTTAGCCACTTGAATTCCTGAAGGCAAAGCCTTCAATTCAGGATCTCGAGTTAAATTCCCTATTATTATTGCTTTGTTTAGATACATAACATTAGTTTAAAGTAAAAAGTTGAAAGTTGAAAGTATTTGTTGTAAAAAAATTGCTCTGCAATTTTTTTACTTTTAACTTTACGAACTTTACGAACTTTTAACTCTTATTTATTTAATTATTAAATTATCAATTGTTTCATCTAAATCTTCTTTTTCTTTCTTTTCTTTTTCAGTTATTTCCTCTTTTTCAACAATTTTAATTAAGGAAGAATCTTTATCCTCACTTTCTCCTTCTGTCAATTTAGGAACTATTTTCACTGGTTCAATTTCTTTTGCTTTTTCTTCATCTACAATACCTGTGTTTTTCTTTACGAAAGGAGGCTTTTTATTATCTCCCACTAAAATATCTTTTTTAATAGTCTTAACCAAAAGGTATCTTAAAATATTCTTATATTTATCTAATTCTGTCTTAACCTTCAACAACTTATCTACTTCTACATCAAATTTTATCCAAGCAAAATAAGCTTTTTCAAAAATTTGTTTTTCTGCACCAAACATTTTTGAAACAGAATAGGCTAAATTAACAAGTTTAGGCTCATCACCTGACAAAAAACTAGCTCCTTGTTTTTCTAAAATAGCTTTAATATTAGCTACTTCAGTTAAAACTTCTTCCTCAGAAACAATAGGAATTATTAAATATCCTATTTCATAAACTTCTTTTTCTTTTTCTGACATATTTTTTTCTTGGGTAGTTAGTTCGCTAACAAGCGAATTTGGAAAAAAATCTACGTTTTTTACTACCCCTCCTTATTTTTTATTAATACATAAATTAGTTAAAAATTATTAAAAACCTTAACTTTTAACCTTATTTACTAACCTTAGATTATCATAGCTAATTCTTTATTGCAACAAAACATTAAAACATGAAAGCATTAAGACACTAAAACAAACGGATTTTGCTTCGCAAAATCCGTACGAAAATCTTTGATTTTCGTCTTCGCGAGTTTACGAAGCGATCCAGAAATTTTTAAGAGATTGTAAACAAACTCTCAATATTTTCCATCAAAATCTCCTTAATTTTAGCTAAATCTTCATTTTTAAGTTCTGCCATCTTTTTATATACTTCTTTTACAAAAATTGGTTCATTTCTTTTCCCCCTATATGGAACAGGAGCCACGAAGGGAGCATCTGTTTCAGGTAAAATCCTTTCAATTGGAATAAATTCAATTACTTCGTCATAAGCATCTGTAAAAGTTATAACCCCACCAAATGAAAAATAAAAGCCTAGATCTAAATATTTTTGAGCCTCTTCTACTCCACCTGAAAAAAAATGGATCACTCCTCTCAAATTATCTCCAAATTCTTGTTTTTTAAGTTCTAAAATTTCAATTATTTCTTTATGGGCATCACGACAATGGATTATAACAGGTAAATCATGTTTAACAGCAAAGTCAATTTGTTTTTTAAATAACTCAACCTGCCTGCCGGCAGGCAGGTTTGTTTTCAAAGATTCAATTTTAAAATCACCTTTTATCCTAAAATAATCTAAGCCACATTCTCCTATACCCACTACTTTTGAATTTTTTACTAATTCTTCAAAATCTTCTTCTTTAAATTCTCCTTCAGCATCTTTTGGGTGATAACCAATAGTAGCAAAAACATTTTCATATTGATTTGCCAAAGCTACAGCTTCAAAAGAAGATTTTTTATCCACTCCAATATTAATTACTCCAATCTTTTCTGATTGGAGTTTTAAAATCAATTCTTCCCTATCTTCATCATAGTCTTCCATACCAAGATGAGCATGAGTGTCAAAGTACAAGTATTTAGCATTTTGTATTTTGTATTTTGTATTTTTCATAGACTATTTATCAAAAACAGTTTTAATCAATCCTGAAAGAAGTTTACTAGATACTACAAGTTGTTTGTTTATTTTTTCATCTCGATTAATTTATATTTTTTGTTTCTATATACAATTCTTACTTTTTTAAGATCTTTCTCAATCATTTTTTGTTCTTTTTTTGTTTTATAATTTTCTTGCTTAACATAGAAATGACCAAAAACCCTTGATTTCAATGGTTTGTCATCATCAAAATATACTTCTGCTAATCTATTATTTACTTTTCCAAAACACCATCCCATAATTTTACTTTTGTTATTTTTTAATTATTATAAACATCTTTTCTCAAACCAATTTTATAAATTTCTATCTTTTTTTTATTAACTAAAAACAAAATCCTATATTTACCAACCCTTCTTCTAAAACCCACAAAAGGATGTTTAAGTTTCCTTATATTTCTTGTTTTTTGAGAAAATTGTTCTAATTCAGTACAAGCAAGTAAAATATCTTCTTTTATTCTAGAATCTAATTTTCCCAAAGATTTATCAGCCGGTTTATCTAACAATACTTTATAAGGCATACTTTTTCTTTACGTCAGTTAAACTTATAAACTCTTTTTTAGATGTCCTTACCGCTTTTTCTAAATCTATAGAATCAATAAAGTCTTCTATTGTGTCTAAATCTACGATAGCAGCCACAGGGAAACCATCCTTTTCTAGAATAATTCTTTCTTTATTTAAACTAACTCTCTTAACGACAGCTCCTAAATTAATCCTTGCTTTTGTAATAGGCATTATTGTTACCATAATATTATTTTGATTAATGTTAATTAACCTTAATCATATCAACAATACAAAAAATATACAACTATCTATCCTTTTCTTAAGAAAAGAGGTTCTTCTGGAGATTTGTTTTCCCTAATTAAAATTTGGATTTTTTGAGCGGTTTCCGGAATAAAGATTTCAACCAAATTTGCAATTTCCCAAAGACCATTTAAATAATTCCCTACCATTTCTTGAGCTTTCGGCAAATCCTCCTTAGCCACTTTAAAAGGTTCTTCTTCTTGAATTTTACCATCAATCAATTTCATTTTTTGCCAAATTGAATTAATAGCCTCATTTAATTTAAAGTTATCCATAAACTCAATAAATTCGGTTTGTTTATTTAATTCAAAATTTTCTGGCTCAAATTTTACTTCATAATTTTCCACCATTTTCATTACACGACTTACTAAATTTCCCAACCCATTAGCTAAATCAGCATTATAAACTTCTTTAAATTTCTCCATGGTCATATCTGAATCTTCATACATATTTACATGGCTAGCTACATAATATCTCAAAGCATCGGTTCCATACTCACTTACAATATCCAATGGATTGATTACATTTCCTATAGATTTACTCATCTTTTGTCCTCCTGTAATTATAAATCCAAAAACATGAATTTGTTTTGAAGGTTCTAATCCAGCCGACATTAACATGGCTTGCCACATTGCTGATTGCTGTCTTAAATTATCTTTTCCACAGACTTGAAAGACTGGCCAATATTTTTCGAATTTTTCCATATCGTCAGGCCAACCAATGGTTGAAATATAATTTTCAAGGGCATCAAACCAAACATACATTACATGTTTTTCATCTCCTGGAACAGGCACCCCCCACGGCATTTTTTCTTTTAACCGAGAAATACTAAAATCCTGTAACCCCCCTTCTACAAATTTACTAATTTCTTTTAGACGAAAATCAGGCACCACAAATTCAGGATTATTTTTATATAATTCTAAAAGAGCATCTTGATATTTAGAAAATCGAAAGAAATAATTTTCTTCTTCTATTTCCTCTATTTTTTTACCTGGATGCAAAGGGCACTCTCCATTCACTAATTCTGAATCTGTTTTTTCTAATTCACACCCAACACAATATTTAATTTTGTAATTCTTTTTATAAATATCTCCATTAGCTTCACATTTTTTCCAAAATTCTTGAGCCGATTGTTTGTGATGTTCATCTGTCGTCCTAATCAAATTAGTATAATCCATCCCCATTTTTTGAACTTGCTCTTTAAATCTAATTACTTGATTATCTACAAATTCTTGAACTTTCACACCTTTCTCTTCAGCTGAATTTAATATTTTTTGTCCATGTTCATCTGTTCCTGTATTTAATAAAACATCAAAACCCATCGCTTTTTTATAGCGAGCTAAAATATCTGCTCGAATAAATTCAGCAGCATGACCTATATGCAAATCAGCATTCACATATGCTAAAGTAGTTGTAATATAAAATCTTTCTTTCTCCATAATAGATATTCTTAATATTTATTGAGCGAAGCGATAAGAAATATTTTAGAAGATCTTAACCCCTCACCCAGAAAAGCATTATAAATTAAAAATTTATACAAAACTTTTCATCCTTTTTCTGTTTTTAATATTATATACCTTAACATTCTACTTTGTTGGTGATAATCAACAATGCTTTTCTGGGTGAGGGGTAGTATTTTGCAACCACAGATCTAAATTCAGCAAGCTGAATTCAAATCTGTGGGCAAAAATATTATTTACCGTTTTCTTCTTCTAGTTGTCTTTTCTTTCCTTTCTCTATATCACTGACAAATTCCATCAAGACTGCAGCAATGGGAACAGCAATAATTATTCCCAAAAAACCGGCCAGTTTGGCCCCCACCATTAAAGCGGTGATAACCATCAAAGGTGGAACCCCAACAACTTTTTTAACCACTAGAGGATAAATTAAATGATTTTCAAATTGTTGAATAATTACAAAGAAACCGACTACAATTAAACCCATAGTCATTCCTCCGTCAGCAAAAGCAATCAAGACTGCAGGAATAGCTGCTAAAATAGGTCCGAACAAAGGAATTAATTCAGCAAAAGCAGACAACAAAGCTAACAATAAAGCATATCTTACCCCTAATATCATCAACCCTAAATAAACAAAAACTCCAATTAGAAGAGCTAATAGTAACTGCCCTTGCATCCATAAACCAATTTTTAACTGAGATCTTCTCCAAAGATCTATTACATATTCTTCCTGTTTTAATGGGGTGATAACTCTTAAAAAATTTATGATGCCATATTCTTGCACCGCAAAATAAAAGGAAAAGACTAATATTAAAACAAACGAAAACAAACCTCCAAAAATATTATTAATTGTGTGCCAAAAACTACTGAAAGTGCTAGCAATAGTTTCTCTTACCCCGACAATTACATCTGTCACCGAAAAACCAGAAGAAAGGCCATCTACTGTTGTTTGAGACAAAAAACCACTTTGAGTAATCGGATTCCATAGTTCTATAGCCTTTATATAATCTGGAAGCATCACCACAAAAGCAAATACTTCATCTAAAACTATAGGGACGAAAGCCACAAAAATTCCAATACAAAAAATAAAGAAGGACAAGTATATAAAAAGAACTGCCAAAACTCTTGGGATCCTATATTTCATTAACCACTTAGTTATTGGCTCTATCGCAGAAGCTAATACTACAGCAGTAAGAATAACCAAAGCTAAATCTCTAAAAAGATAAAGTAAGATAAACAAAGTGATAAATAACAGAGTTCTAATAATAGTCCCTGAGTTAATACTAACTAATATATCTTTAGGTTTATTGTTTAACATATCTTAATATTAACATAAATAAAAGTAAAAAGTAAAAGTGAAAAAGGAAAAAGAAATAAATTTATCTATTAATAAATCTTTCTTTAATTTTTTATACTTCAAAACTTTAGGATTTTTTGAAGAGGTTTTTTGTCTTTAATTGGTCCAATCACAGCTAAATTCAAACCTTTGTTCACAAAAATTTTATTAGCTACTCTTTTTATATCTTTTGCAGTAATGGCTTTTATTTTTTCAATTTCCTCTTGAGGAGTTTCAACTTTCTTTTTCAATATTTCTTGAATTCCATAATACTCAGTAAAAGAATCCGAAGATTCTAACCCTAAAAGGACACTACTAATCATTTTTTCTTTTACTTTTTTTAATTCTAAATCTGAAACTAATCCCGTTTTTAATTTTTTGAATTCTTCCAAAATAACTTCCACTACTTCTCCTATCCTTTTATTATCCACCCCCGCAGAAACACCCAGATAACCGTGATCAGTAAAAGAATTATTATTTGCTTTTACATAATAACAAACTCCCATTTCATCTCTTAATTTTTTAAATAAACGAGAACTCATACCTGCGCTCAAAACACCCACCAAAAGAGAAACCACATTTTCTTCTTTTTTAAAAATATCAAAAGACCTGACCCCTAGGATTAGGTGACTTTGATCTGACTTTTTATATTCAATTTTTACTTGGGGTTTTTCTTGAATCTCTTTTACTTTTACTTTTTCTCTTTTTCTAGCAGAAACGATGTCTCTAAAAGATTCTTCAATCCTTTCAACCACTTTTTTTTCATCAATATCCCCTGCCACTACTACCGTCGTAGCTGAAGCTATATAATGTTCTTTTCGATAATCAATAAAATCTTTCTGAGTAGTTTTTTGAATAAAATTTTTATCTCCTAAGATAGTTCTTCCTGCAGGGGTATCACCATAAAGTAAATTCATAAACAAATAATAAACATTTTTCATCGGAATATCTTTATACATGTTCATTTCTTCTATAATCACTCCTTTTTCTTTTTTAATTTCCTTTTCATCAAAAACAGGGTTTAAATACATATCAGAAATAATATCTATAACTTTATAAACATTCTTAGCATTAGTTTTAGCATAATAACCAGTAAATTCATGAGAAGTAAAAGCGTTGGACTGAGCCCCTAAATTATCTAATTCTAAAGAGATATCTCCTGAACCAGGCCTTCTAACAGTCCCTTTAAAACACATATGCTCTAAAAAGTGTGAAATTCCATTATTCTTTTTTTCTTCATACTTAGAACCAGCCTCTACTAAAACCATAGTGGTGGCTGTTTTGTTATCTAACATAGGAATTGTAATAATCCTTAACCCATTTTTTAATGTTTTTTTATTATATTTCATTATATTTTTCTTATGAGCAAAGCGAATTAGAAAAATATAACCCCATGAAACCTGTCTGCCGACAGGCAGGTTCATTTTGCTTTGCAAAATGAATTTTTTGATTTTTATTTAAAAATCAAAAAACATTTCATCGGGGTAGTTTCTAAAACATACCCAGTTATTTTAAATTAAGTCTAATTATACATTTTATTTTCAAAAACTCCATAAAATCTATTATGTTATTATTTATAATTACATAATAGATTTTTAGAAAAAAAACTTTACTATTCCAGTTAACTGGAATAGTGTTGTTTTAATCTTTCGTTTTAGATTTTATTAATCCAGTCTGCTTGCCGACAATTTGTCGATAAGTAGATCAATTACATTATTTATTTCAATACTCCAATTAATTGGAGTATTTGTACTTTACCATTTACTTTATACAAATATAATTGATTTTAAATAATGCCATTAAATGAGCTAATGTTGTTTTAATTAATTTTCTAGCGATTGTCGGCTATCGCATAGCCGACAAGTAGTAAATATTTATAAAAATTAAAAAGCTCAACGAGTTGAGCCGTTTAATTTGGCTTTGTTAAGCCCTAAAAAATTCCATCGGCTCATTCAAATGAGCCGATGGAATTCAATCTTTTTCAATCTTAATTCCTAATTCCTAATTCTTAATTCTTAATTCTAATTATTTAACTTAGTAATTAAATAATTCTCCAATTCTTCAACCTTAATTCTATCTTGTTCCATTGTGTCCCTATCTCGCACAGTCACCGCTTTATCTTCTAAGGAGTCAAAATCAAAAGTAATACAATAAGGAGTTCCGATTTCATCTTGTCTTCTATATCTCTTCCCGATTGATTGAGTTTCGTCATACTGACAAACAAATTTATCATTAAGGTTTTCAAAAATCTCCAAAGCCGGTTTAGTCAATTCGTCTTTTTTGGACAAAGGTAAAACGGCCACTTTAATCGGTGCAATTTTTTTATTAAATTTAAGCACCACTCTAGTTTCTCCATTTACTTCTTCTTCAGTATAGGCATCAGCAATAACGGCAAAAACAGATCTCCCGATTCCAACTGATGACTCTATAATATGCGGAATAAATCTCTTATTATTTTCTTGGTCATAATAATCCTGTTGTTTCCCACAACCTTTAGAGTGTTGAGTTAAATCATAACTACCTCTAGCATGTACTCCTTCCCACTCATCGAAACCCCAAGGATAATTATATTCAATATCCCAAGCATCTTTGGCATAAAAAACCAAATTGTCATGCTGTTTCCATCTTAAATTTTCTTCTTTTATTCCTAAATCTAAAACCGCCTTCCAACGATATTCTTTTAACTTTTCATATTCTTTCATTTCATCTTCAGGATAAGTAAAATACTGCATTTCCATCTGTTCAAATTCTCTTGTTCTAAATAAAAATTGTCTGGGAGAAATTTCGTTTCTAAAAGCCTTACCAATTTGAGCAATACCAAAAGGTAATTTAATATGTGTAGAATCAACTATATTTGTAAAGTTTACATAAATACCCTGACAAGTTTCTCCTCTCAAATAAGCAGGATCTTCATTTGTTTCTGTAAAATCACCTAAATTAGACTTTACTAATAAATTAAATTTTCTCGCTTTTGAAAAGTTTTGTTTACCACATTTGTAACATTTTATTTTATCTCTATTTTCATCAAAAATCTTGTTAATTTCTTCTTCAGTCATTTTTTCATCAGCTATAACACCAATCTCTTCTAAAATTTTATCTACCCTAACTCTTGTATTACATTCTTTACATTCAGCCATTGGATCAGAAAATCCAGTGGTATGACCCGAGGCTTCCCAAATTCTTGGAGTCATAAAAATACTAGAATCTAAACCAACGATATCTCTTCTCTTTTGAACCATCCATTTCCACCAATGAGCTTTTATATTGTTTTCCAATTCAACTCCCATAGGGCCAAAATCATACACACCAGCGAAACCTCCATAAATTTCAGAAGAAGGATACACAAAACCTCTTCTTTTACACAACGACACAATTTTTTCCATTTTATTTTCTTCTGACATAACAAATTTTAGTTAAAAGTTCATAAAGTTTAAAGTTTAAAGTCTGAAAAAAATTTGCGAAGCAATTTTTTTACTTTCGACTTTATAAACTTTACGAACTTTTAACTTTTAAATTATTTAATAATTTAAACCTTAATAAACCACTTTATCATCCCCAGTATTATAAATTGGGTCTGTTCCAAAACTTGTAGTGATAGCTTTAATAGGGTAACTAATTTTTTTACCAGTAAAATCATCTACCCCTTCAATATAAATATTATCTACTAATATCGGTCCTGACCCAAGCTGACTCAAACTTGGCAAAAAGGAAATTTGAAAACTAACCTCTTTGGCTGAAGTAGTAATTCCTGACCCAGCCGGCAAATCACCTATTTCCCAGATAATTTCTCCCCCCACCTGACTAAACTTAACATTTTCAAATGATGGGTATATTTTATTCATCCACTTTACATAAGAAGGTAAAGAAGCTACCACTCTAGCATTAGAAATGCTGTTAGAAGTATTGGTGGCTGTCATAACTACTGTGTAAGTTGTTTCATTATCTACTTTAGGAGGAATTAAACCACTATTTTCAAAACTTCCAATAGAGTAAAGATTGCGTGCAGTTAAAAGTAAATCAGTATTTATTTTTACGATTTTAGTAATTTTAGTTTCTATTCTTTCCACTGAAGACCCTGCATCTGACAACTGGTTGGCTCTAATTATCAATTCTATTTCTATTTCAGGATTTTTTATCCCAGAATTTGAAATATAAGAAAGAGGATAAATAGAAAAACTAAAACTAAGATTTCCATTATCTCCTGGATTTAATACAGCTAATTGAGAATTTTCTTTTTTATCCCAAATTATTTTATTATCCAAAGAACGATAATATCCTTCTTCGGAAGAAACAGAACCTTTATCTAAAGAATTTCCTTTCAAATTAATCTCAACCTCAGCATCAGTTAATTTTGTAGCTAAGTTATTTGACCATAAAATATCAGCTCGAATATTTTTACCACTTGATGTAATATACTCCGAGCTATAATCCCTATTTAAAACTAATTCGGCTCCAATCAAAGTTTTTTTAATAAAAACCGATTCCATTATTGATACTAACTTAGCTTTAATCAAATTGTTATTTTGATCATCTTCAATTCCTCCATAAAATCTAAAGATTCTTTCCTCATTATCTTGCCCTTCTAGAACTCCTTCTATTTTTAAAGTTCTTTTTGAATTTGGTGCGATATCACCTAAATTCCAAATATTATCTCTATAACTTGGATCTATATTAGAACTCTTAAAATCAAAACCAAAAGGATAATCGGCCTCAAGTAAAAAGTCTTTAATTATTTTGTTAGAGTTAGAAAATATTTCTATATTTATTTCAAATTCTTGACCTGCCATAACTTTTTCAGGGGCGTCAGTCACAAAAACTATTGGTGAGGAATCAATCAAAACTTCGTATTTTCTTTCTTTAAAGAAAATAGCGTTTGATCCCTCTGCTCGATATTCAATTGTGATAATTATATCTTTAGCATCTCCTTCATTTCCAAACAAAACAGATTTAAAAATATGAGTTATACTACTTCCTGCAGGCACTGTATTTAAAACTTTTCTCTCCAAAGTTAATTCTGAGTTTCTGTCATCAACAGAAAGAGTACCGCTTGGGTATTCTATTATCAAATCAGCTAACTCTAAATCAACGGAATTGTTATTCAATACAGTTATTTGAAAAGATAGTTCTTCCCCTCCTCCTATCGAAGAAGGACCTGAAATAGAAATGTCCACATTTTCTGTAGAAATTATATTGACCCCTTGAAAAAATACATAAAAAGCTACAAAAAAAGACCCTACAAAAAATAAAGTAGAGAAAATCATTAACTTCCCAAAAAAAGTCATCTTTTTCTTTTGTGGTTTGCTTGTTTTTTTCATTTCTTCTTTATCTTCTTTTTCCCAACTACTATCAACTAAATGTTTTTTAGGAGTTAAACCGGCCATTTCTTTCTTTTCTTTTTGTCTAGATTTAAAGAAAAAGCTTTTTTTTAATTTTTCTATTTGAGTCAAAGGCTCTTGTTTATTTAAATCATCCATTCTCAAATTATATCATAAATTAGTTGATAGTTGATAGTTTACAGTTTATAGAAGAACTCGACTATATTAAAACAAATGAGTCATGGTTAAGGATTCATTAATTTCTTTAATTATTTCCCCATTAAAAATTCTAATTTCTTTCAAAATTTCTTTATCCCAAGATGATGTGGTTATAATTTCTTTATAAATTTTCTTTCCATTTACTTCTTTATTTTCATCAAAATAACCCAAATTATGCAATACTCTAATAATGACAACATTTTCAAAATCACTGATTTCTTCTTTGGATAATTCATTCTTTTTTAAAAAAGAAATTGAACGACGAATTATTTTATAAAGTTTTTCGTTGTATTTCTCTCCTGCTAAAAGTTTTTTAATTAAAATTAAGATACTAATCATAGCTTTTAGTTTAATTTTATTTTCACGAAGTTCGTAATAAAGATTTTGTTTATATTCAACATTGGTAATTCTCCATACTTCTTTCCCTCGCACCAAAGAAATATTAGCCACAGTAAATTTCTGTAACCCATGTTTTAGTTTAGATTTTATCTGTCGGACACTTTGAGCAGTAGCTGAAATTAAACCAAATTGTTCAGAAAATATAGTAATGAATTTATTGGCTTCACCTATATCTCCGCTTCCTAAAATTATTCCTTCTGTATTATATATTTCATACATAAGTAACAGTATATCGTATTATGTATTAAGTATTAAGTATATGAAATTTAAAAAAACAAACTTTTGTTTGTTTTTATACATAATACATAATACTTAATACATGACACTTTTTAAGCTTTACTTTTTAAACCTTTTATTGTATTGTACTAAACAGGAAGTTGTTCTTAAAACACTCAAATCTAAGGAGAAAAAATGAATTACTATAAAAATTTCTCCTGCAAATTATGTGGGGGGAAAATAAAGAAAAAAGAAAAAAGTGAAATATTTGCTCCCAAAGAACATTCAATATATCTTACCCCCGCACGAGCTTGCTTCTATTGTAAAGCTTTGCACGATCCACAAGGAAAGATTATTACCCAAAAAGGAAAAGTAGCTTTTTGGGAAGAGAATGAAAGAAAGGTTATTTTCGAAACAATAAAAAAAGCCCGAACTGCCTTTCAAAATATTTCAGCAACCCTATAACCCCAATCGTTAAAACAAAAACGATTGGGGTTATTTTCATAAACACCCCATCAAATAAAAACACTTGGGTCTAGCAGACCCAAGTGTTTTTAAAATCTACAGACCAAGGTTATTTTTTATTTAAATAATATTTAAGGGTATAAAGCCAATCTTCATCTGTTCCCTCTTCTTCTTTAGTTTTCAAAAACCACTCTAAATAACCTCTATCTTTTTGAGCTACTTCTTCAACTAGTTTTTCAATATGTTTACCAAAACTAAATCTTCTAATCAAAGAGGGTTTTTCAGATATTTCCATCATTCTTTTTAAAATAGTTTCTTCATCATCGATACCAGCTTTTTCTTTTGCTAAATTTATAAGATGATTATGCACTGCTTCTAAAACCAAAACATCCCCGTCTGCGCTGTGGGCCACAACATCCATATCAATACCATAATAATATCTCAAAAATTGCATATTATGTTCTGGAATTTCTGCCTTATCGTCTAAATAACGAGATAGTTTTAAAGTACAAATATATTGAGGAACTTTCAATCCTTCATTTTCTAACATTGCAATATCAAAGCTAGCATTATGAGCTACCAAAATATTTTCATTTAGCAACTCCTGTAATTCTTTTGCAAAATCAGACCCTTGAAAAGCCTCCTCATTTTCTACCATCTTATTAGTGATATTAGTCACAGACATAGCTTTAATAGAAATAGGTACTGGCGGTTTAAAATTTTTAACCGTCATTGTGTCATCAATTTTATAAGCAACCTGACAAAGCCGATCTTCTTTCAAATCGATCCCTGTCCCTTCTGTATCTAGAAATATTAATTTTTTCATGTATTTTATTTTTTAATTATTACTAAAATCATTAACCTATTTTGCATATTTTTATATATTAGTATAATCAATTTTACTTTTTAAAAATTTACTCATTAGACAATAGATGTCTTTATTTCCATTAAGCTCATGGGTTATTCTCCCAGCTAAAATAGCTGTGGATATGTTAAGTTTCTTAGATACTTCAATAATTCCAATATCCAGTCTAGAATAACTTTTTATTTTTTCAACAACTTTTTTAAAATCTGGAATCAACATTTTTTGAGCAAAACTATCTGCTTCTTTTTCTAATTTTGATTTAATTCCATCATCATTTATATCAACAAAAGATTCTAATTTTTTATGTTCTAATAAATGCCCTATTTCGTGGAATAAATTAAACCAAAACTTACCTTCATCTTGTTTAGTCGTATTTAACATAATCAAATATTTATCTGATGAAATCCGTTTTGTTGCTCCTTGTATATATGTATTTTTAAGATATGGAATACAAGCTAAAACAACACCACAATCGAGTAATATCTTTTCAACTTTAGATAAATAAACCTTTGAATTTTCTATGGACAAATCTTTTATTTTATTCAAATTTTCTTTAAGTTTCTTTTCACTGAAAGTCGAAGTGTTTGTATTTATAGCTTTTATTTCACCTAATCTCAACCAAGCTGCTAAATTATAATTATCTAGATTTTTTCTGTTATATTTCCTAAAAGCGACCTCTAATGTAGGCTCTTGAACATAGCCCAATGAATCAACCGCAAAAAACCTTTGTAATTCTAAAATGATATGTTCAAAATTACCACTTACCCATCTCAATCCATCTAAAAAATTATGATCTGATAATTCTTTATAAACTAGTTTGAAAGCAGGTAAAAAATTGCTTATCTCTTTGTTTATTTTCTCTTTAACTTCGATACGAGCCAGGTCATCTTCAAAAGAATTTTGTAAATTAATCCAATATTCAAACGACATTGGAAAAATCTTACTTAATTTAAAAGCTGTTAAATGAGTAATTGGATTTTTACCATTAATTATTTCATTAATTACTTTTTTATGTAATCCTATTCTTTCTGAAAGTTCTACTTGAGTAATACTATAATCCTCTAGTATTTCTTCCAAAAATTCCCCTGGATGAATTGCAATTGGAGATTCCCAACCTATTATATTTTTTTTACTTTTTACCATAATTTTGAAATTAATTGTGATAATCAATTATTTTAATTACTTCAAATTCAGTTATTGTTTCTTTAATAAAATGGTTATTTTCAACAATATAATTTCCTTTAGGTTTACAAATTAACCTCTTTCCATTTCCTTTTCTTTCTAAATCAAGAGCAAAACATCCTTTGTATTCTAATTTTAAAAAATGAGCTCTGCCGTTACTGTCAGGAACTAAATCTAAAAAATTAACAGCGGAATCAAAAGTTTTCATCCTTCTCGCTGTAACTCTATTGCTATTGGCATACATTAACACTTCATTTTTTAATTTTTCTTTTTTCCAATGTATCTTCATAATAACATTTTAATAAAACCAAAGCAAACAAAGTTATTAACCTTATAGGTGTATCTATTTTATAGACATTTTCTTAAACATTTCTTTTATTGAAGAAAAAACTATAAAATTATCTTCTTTCAAATCTTTTAAAGAACTTGTAATGTCTTTCTCTAAATTTTGTTTAAAAATATTCTTTTTTGTTTCTTCCCCCATTCTTTAATTTTAACATATTTATTTTAATGTGCTAAAATATATTTATGAATTTTAAAAGATTATCTATTTCTTTGTTACTACCTCTACTTACTGGGTTGGTCGGTTCTTTTTGGACAGCTCCAGCCATTACTCTTTGGTATGCCACATTAATTAAACCTTCTTTTAGTCCTCCAAATTCTATTTTTGCTCCAGTATGGATAATTTTATATTTAATGATAGGAATAAGTCTTTATTTGGTTTGGCAAAAAATTAATTTAAAACCGAGAAAAGTTAAACTAGCTTTAAAAATTTTCTGGGTTCATTTAATTCTAAACGGTCTTTGGTCTATAATTTTCTTTGGAGGACATAATATTCTTTGGGGACTTTACACTATTATTGCTCTTTGGTTATTGATTTTGATCTTAATTATCCTATTCTGGAAAATTTCAAAACCCGCTTCATTGCTTTTAGTCCCTTATTTCCTTTGGATATCTTTTGCTACCCTTTTAAATTACAGCCTCCTTATATTAAATTAAAAACACTTGGGTCTGCTAGACCCAAGTGTTTTTTCTTTTATTTAATTAACTAATTTTAATTTTGAAAATAAAATCTTTAATTATAATTTCTTTTGTATCTTGCAATTTATCTTCAAATGAAATTTGGTTTATTCCTGCCACTCGTTTCAATTCACTCTCAAATTTTTCTAATAATTCTTTTCCTTTTTCGTCCGTTTCAATGACCAAATTAATTTCATCATGTGCTTGTAACCCTGAATCTTTTCTAAATATCTGTACATTTCTTAAAAACTCTCTGAAATTTCCTTCTTTTTCTAATTCAAGAGTAATACCCAAATCAAGCTCCACTTCATCTTCGATATTTTCATTAAAGATAACTTTTTTAACATTTAGCTCGTCTTTCATTAACTCTAATAATCCTTTTAATTTTTCCGCCTCTTCGGCGGGTCGCCGATGAGGCGACAACTTTGAACTTTTAACTTTTAACTCATTTAAAGGTTGTCTAACTTTAATCCCCTCTTTAGCTCGGATTTCCAACCCTAAAGAAATTATTCTTCTAACTTCTCCCATTTCTTCTAAAATATTTTTATCTACATCCTCCGCTTCAAACCAATTTTCCAAATGAACACTTTTATCTTCATTTTCAAAATTATTTTCAGTTACTTTTTGCCAAATTTCTTCAGCTACAAAAGGCATAAAGGGAGCATAAATTTTTGCTAAGTTTTCTAAAACGTATTTGGTAGTTGCGATAGCAAAATCTTTATCTTCAATTATTTCCGCGTTCTTCTGCGTTTGTTCCGCATTATTCCGCGTGTCGGTAAATTCTTCAGAATTTACCGACATTTTAAATCGATCTCGAGATCTTCTTAAATACCAAGTCGATAAATCGTCTACAAAATCAGCAATCGGTCTAACCGCTTTATCTATTTCATAATTATCCATATTTTTAGTGACTTCTAAAATTAACTCATTCAATCGAGCTAAAATCCACTGATCTAAAACATTTTCACTCTCCAATGGATTTAAATCTTCTGTCTTAGTGTTTTTATATAATTCATAAAAAGACAAAACATTTTTAAATCTCAAAATATTTTTCTTTAATACTTCATCTACCCCCTTATCTACAAAATTGAAATCTTCCGCTTTCATCAAAGGAGAAGACAAAAGATAATATCTAACTGCATCAGCACTAAATTTATTTACCACATCCATAGGATCTGAAAAATTCTTTTTTGATTTAGACATTTTTTGTCCATCTTCCGCCAAAACCATTCCACTGACAACTACATTTTGATAAGCCGCTTTGTCAAACAAAGCCACCGACAAAACTAACATTGAATAAAACCAACCTCGAGTTTGGTCTAATCCTTCTGCAATAAAATTAGCCGGATAACCAATTCCTTTTTTAGGGTTAAACACATCTAAGTTTTCGAAAGGATAATGTTTAGAAGCATAAGGCATTGACCCTGATTCATACCAACAATCAAAAACTTCTTTAATAATTTTCATTTTTCCTCCACAAGCACAACCAAATTCCACATCATCAATATATGGACGATGTAAATCTAATTCATATTTTCGATTATATGGCATCGGAGCAAAATCTAGTTCATGCCATTCCGAATTACTTACTCCTTTATCTTTATCTAACCATGATAAAGAATCTTTTTTATCCATAAATTGAGCCCCCACCACTAACATCCAATGAGGTCTTTCATGAGTCACAAACAAAATCTTTTCATTAGAATACTTTTTATCTATCTCAATCAAAAAATCGATAACTCTTTTCTTAACATCTTGTAAATTTTCCCCTCCTTCAGAAGCTTCCTCAAAATATCGAGGTAAATCATGAAATAGGTCTCCGCACTCATCATAAGGTTTTCCTTCCCAAACTCCCGACTGAATCTCTTTTAACCTTTCGTCACTTTCAATATTTTTAACACCCAATTCTTTAGCTAGGATATCAGCTGTTTCTTTTGTTCGTAGCAAAGGAGAAAAAATAATTCTATTAATTCCTTTTCCCTTCAACTCTTTAACAGATTTCAGTACCTCTTCTTTTCCCTTTTCAGTCAGAGGATGGATTTTATAATCGGAGGAAGAACAAACTTTTTTAACATTATTTTCCGCTTCTCCATGACGAATTACAAAATATTGGTTAGAGCTTTTCGTTTCTTTCCTAATTTCATCAATAGAACCAACAACTTTAATTTTTTCACATTCTTCACATTTCCAAACAGGCAAAGGAGCTCCCCAATAACGCGAACGAGAAATTGCCCAATCTCTCATCCCTTCTAACCATTTGCCCATTCTCCCATCTCGAATATTTTCAGGCACCCATTTAATAGCTTTATTTTCAGAAATAATTTTATCTTTTATTTTTGTAGTTTCTAAAAACCATGAAGAAGTCGCATAATTCAACAACGGAGTGGCACATCTCCAACAATGAGGATATGAATGTTCGATTTTTTCTTTTGAAAATAGTAGGCCTTTCCCAGCTAAATATTTAATTATTTCAACATCAGTAGCTTGATGATCATCTTTTTGTTTTACAAATACTCCCGCAAAATCAATTACTTCTTTCTTAAACTTACCTTCCAAATCAACATGATGCACAATAGGAATGCCTTTCTTTTGAGCCAACTCTAAATCATCTGAACCAAAAGCTGGAGCAAGATGCACAATTCCTGTGCCCTCTTCTAGGGTAACAAAATCCGCCCCATAAATTTTCCAAGCGTTTTCTTTTCCTTCAATATCTTCATTCACGTAATAATCAAAAACTGGTTTATATTTTTTACCTACTATTTTCACTCCATCAAACTCATCAATTATTTTATATTCTTGATCTTTGAAAATTTTTTCTATTCGTTCTTTCGCTACGATAAATGTTTTTCCTTTTTCACTTTTAACTTTTACTTTGTTATAAACAGCTTTGCTGTTTATAGCGAGCGCCATATTCCCTGGAAGTGTCCACGGGGTTGTCGTCCAAGCTAAGACGTAAGTCTTAGGACTATCTTCCAATTCAAATTCAACTGTCACAGACAAATCTTTAATATCTTTATAACCTAAATTAACTTCAAAATTTGAAAGAGTGGTTCCACAACGAGGACAATAATGCATTGATTTAAAACCTTCATAAATCAAACCTTTTTTATAAATTTCATTAAATGACCACCAGACTGATTCGGTGTAAGTTGTATCCATAGTTCTGTATGAGTTATCCATATCAACCCAACGCCCTAATTTAGGAATTACCTCTCCCCAATAATCAGCGAACCGGAGCACTTTTGAATTAGCCGAATCATTAAATTTTTCAATTCCATACTCTTCAATATCTTTCTTATTTTCCAAACCTAACTCTTTCTCAATGATATTTTCTAAAGGTAAACCATGACAATCCCAGCCCCATTTTCTAACCACTCTTTTTCCGTTCATAACATAATAACGAGGAATAGCATCTTTAATTGTGCCAGCTAAAATATGCCCGAAATGAGGCTCACCAGTAGCGAAAGGAGGTCCATCATAAAAAGTGAATTGCCCATTCGGAGCTTCTTTTTCTTCAGATTTTTTAAAAGTATTCGATTTATTCCAAAATTCCAAAACTCGCCCCTCTGCCTGAGCTGTTTCAGATTTTAGCACTTCATTTTCTACTTTCTTTTTTTCTTCTGACATAATAAATATTATAGTTTTTAGCCTGCCTACAAGTAGGTAAGTTTATAGTATATAGTTTATAGTGAAAAAATTTGCTTTGCAAATTTTTTCATAATTTAAAATTTAAAACTTATAATCTATAATTCTATATTAAAACCTTTATTTTAATATAGTTGATATTAGCATAAAATTAACTTTGTTTCTATAATAAAAAAATACCCAAAAGTCGCAAGCGACTTTTGGGTATCTACTTTTAAGGAACGTTAAATTTTATGTCTGGTCTTTGACTAAAGACAGGTCTTCAACCATACATCTTACTTGAGCCATATTCACAGCATAACTATACAAGTGAAGCCCTTTACTGGAAATAATCATTTCTCCGGGTTCAACACCAATCTGTTCAGCCATATGCGCCTGCAAAAATTGAATCGCAGCCAAATTAGAAGGAAGTCCTGTCCAAAGTTCCCATGAACGAAAATATGGAAAAAAATGAAGTTTTCCTCCTTCAATCCGAGTATCTATCTGTCTCAAACAAGGAGGATCTTTCAATAAAGAATCAGAGCCTATTGCGACCTGAAGAACCATCTGGTTATTTCCAAAACCAAATTTTTTATAAGTTTCAATAACCAGCTGAACTTGATCAACAAAATATCCTCTTTCACCTTGGTTATTTTCACGTTTGACGATAGAAGAATCTTTCCAAAAAACATCATCCATAAGAAGAACATCTGTTACATTGGACGGTAAAAATCTTCTAAATTTATATAACCAAACAAGCCATGAAGGGACAGGAAAAGATCTAAGCCGCTGACCATAGGTATAAGACTCTCCGGGTTTACAACCATCATCGAATACATATCCCAAATAAGGCTCGGGGTAAGCATCTCCTCCATAAACATAATCCAAATCAACAGGATCTGGCATTCCATATGATGCAGGAATTTGAGGAAGAATTTCAATTGTTCCACTACCAAAACTGGGGTTCAAAACGTGACCGACAAACCAATCATATTCCAACCGATAGTCACCTTCATAGGAACCTTTATCCACAAGTTTCTTTCTCCCATGTTCAAAAAGTCCTCGGTTAGCCTGAAACCATAAATCAGGCAAAGTGGTTGCTTGAACAAAATACGGTTTTAAAATAGATTCCATTTTTTCTCTCCTTATTGTTTTAAGTGATTTTTTATCTCTCTCCAAATTTCTTTATGGATATCTTCTTTCTTTCTCATTTCATTTTTTTCATGATTAATACAATCAACAATGATCCAATCATATTTTTTCGCCACATACAAAAAAGCTTCCCTAGCTTCTGTTAAATGGCCAATATCATCTTCATGGATATCTCTTTTTTGATTGTCTACATAATCTCTTTTGCCTTTCTTATCTACCAATTCCTGATTTAACTCAGGATTGGAAAAAAGCAAAATATTTATATCCGGACGAGGAATTCCAAAAAGATTAAACTCAAAATCATCGAGCCATTCAAGAAATTTTTTTCTCTCCTTTTCTGATTTAATTTTTCCTGTTTGATGACCCATATTAGCCGAAACGTAACGATTCGAAACAACAATCTTTCCTTCTTCAAGCCATTTTTTGATTTGAAAAGAAGCGTCATATCGATCAACGGCATAAAAAACAGAAGCTCTATAAGGCCCAACTTCTTTGGGACTCCCGTATTTTCCGTTAAGATACTCCTCAACAAGACCGGCACTTTTTTTACCGTATTGAGGAAAATCTGCCATTTCAACATCAAAACCTTTTTGTTTTAATGTTTCTATAAGTAATTGAGTTTGAGTAGCTTTACCCGTTCCATCTGTTCCATCAATAACAATTAAAATTCCTGGCATTATATTCATTTTTTATGTTCTCCTTTTTTATTTTTCTGTCAAATGACATTGTTAACTCAAAGACGCATTTCTAAATTATATATACAGGAAAAATTGATAAATAACAAGAAAAACCGATACTCAAATAAATTGAGCATCGGTTTATATAAATAAAAAAATTTACTTCCTTTCATAAATTTCAATCTTTATTTTTGATTCTTCTAGAATCTCAAAGGTTAATTTGTCATCATAAGGACTGCAATAAACAATCCTTTCAAATCCGGTATTGATAATCATTTTGGCACAGATGGAACAAGGTTGGTTAGTGACATAGAGTGTGGCTCCTTTTAAACTAATTCCGTGATAAGCCGCTTGAATAATGCAATTTTGTTCCGCATGAACACCCCTGCATAATTCAGCTTTTTCTCCACTGGGAACATTCAATTGTTGCCGTTTACAACCTACCTCTAAACAATGTTTCGCCCCACTTGGAGCCCCATTATATCCAGTTGCTAAAATTCTCTTATTCTTTACGGCAACAGCACCAACAGATCTCCTTTCACAGGTCGATCTTCCCGCAACTAGAAAAGCCATTTCCATAAAATATTCATCCCAACTAGGTCTTTTTTTTCTCATCTCTTCACCTCTCTTTTGATTCATTTTTCTGTCAAATGACATTGGTAACTCAAAGACACATTTCTAAATTATATATACAGGAAAAATTGTAAAATAACAAGAAAAACCCATAAACACAAAATTTGTGTTTATGAAATTAAAAAGTAACGTTATCATAACGTTGGCGTATCGATAGGGTATCGATACCCTATCGATAGTTTTTTAGATGGTTTCATACTTCGCGGAGACGGATTTTAGCAAAGCTAAAATCCGTATACATAATACTTAATACATACTACATAATACTAAAATAAAAACTCAAAATAAAAGAGCGACCGCTTTGCGGTCGCTCTTTTATTTTGAGTTTTTATTTTACTTCAACTCCCATTGATCGAGCCGTCCCTTCAATAATTTTCATTGCTTGATCTACATCATTAGCACTCAAATCTTCTAATTTAGCTATGGCAATTTCTCTCACTTGAGCTTTTGTAATTGTGCCTGCTCTTTTAACTACATTTTTTCCAGAGCCTTTCTTTTCTCCAATAGCTTTCAAAATCATTCTTGAAGCAGGAGAAGTTTTCATTATAAAATCAAAACTTCGGTCTTCATAAAGGGAAACCACTACTGGTATAATTTCTCCCATTTTGTCTTTAGTAGCAGTATTAAATTGGTTTACAAATTCTCCAATGTTAATTCCTGCTTGACCTAAGGCCGGTCCCAAAGGAGGAGCAGCACTGGCCTTTCCACCTTGAACTTGTAATTTAATTTTTTTTATTGCTTTCTTAGCCATAATAATCAGTTATAAAGTTTATAAAGTTGAAAGTTAAAAGTTAAAATTTGCTCTGCAAATTTTTCTACTTTATGAACTTTACTAACTTTTAACTCTTTTTTATCTATTAATTTCTATCATTTGAGAAATACCGAAGTATTTAGAAGCTCCCAAACTTTTTATTTAAACTTTCTGTACTTGTAAGGAATCTAATTCAACTGGCGTTTCGCGACCAAACATAGACACCATAACTTTAATTTTTCCTCTTTCTTCGTCTACTTCAGAAACTTTTCCTTCGGTATCTTTAAAAGGACCATCCACTACTTTAATCATGTCTCCTATTTCTACCCCCATAGCGTGCTTTGTAGTATCTGAATTCATTCTTCTTTTTAATTCTGCCATTTCTTTTTCATCTACAGGCACTGGGTTTACTCCAGCTCCCACAAAACCGGTAATTCTAGGAGTATTTCGAACTACATACCAAGAGTCATCTGTTACAATCATATCCACTAAAACATACCCAGGGTAAATTTTTTCTTCCTCCTCCACTCTCTTCCCTCCTTTAATTTTAATTTTCTTTTCTATAGGAACAAGCACATCAAAAATCTTATCTTCCATTCCAAAAGATTCTATTCTCTGTTTTAAATTTCGCACCACAGCATTTTCATACCCTACATAAGTATGGACTGCGTACCAATTTCTTTTTGCATTTTCTTCTTGTCGTGACATAATTGTTTAGTAGGTTAGTAAGTTAGCTTATAGCTTATAGCTGTTAGCTTTTAGGGGAAAATTTGCTTTGCAAATTTTTCTTTCTTAATTCTTAATTCAAGTTTATTTTTATTCAAAAATAAAATTGTCTAATCCTAATGAAAAAATAAAATCAAAAAAACCTAAAAAAAAGGCAGTTATTAACGATACTATAACTACTATTACTGTAAACCAAATAGTCTGCTTTCTTGTTGGCCAAGAAACGTGTTTTAATTCTCCTTTAGTATCTTTTATATAATCAATTATTTTCATTGTATTTTTAAATTAAAATCTCCTTTTAAAAAAGCCCCTTAGGGCTTTTTATTTAACTAAATAATACTTTTTACTTACCTAAAAGTCAAGGAAAAACAAAAATACTCCCGATAAGGAGTATTTTTGTTTTTAAATCTTAATTCTTAAATCTTAATTCTTAATTTTCTTTCAGAAAATTACTTAATCTCGTAAGTCATATATATTGTAATTTTAATCTCATTTTCTCCTACTGGTATTTCAGGAACTGCCATATCCCCTCCCATTCCATAAGCCATACTTTTTTCCATCACAGCATATCGAGGATAATCATTTCCTTCATTCGTTGAGTAAGAAATCATTCTACCTAATTTAACTCCCAAATCCTTAGCCAATTCTTTGGCTTTAATTTGAGCTTTTTTAATCGCCTCTTGTCGAGCTTCTCTTTGTAGATCTTCTTTCTCATCAATATCGAAACTTAAACCGCTTACATTTGAAACTTCCATAGAACCAATACCAGCTAAAATTTTTCCAGCACTAGCAATGTCTTTTAATTCAATAGAAATGTTTTGGCTAACTTCATAAGCTACTAGAACTCTTTGTCTATCTGTAGGGGGGCATAAACCTTCCTCACAACTTACTTCTTTGTTCCACCACTCATACCGTGGATAGATATTATAACCTGTTGTTTTAATTTCAGTTTGGTTAATACCTTCTTTATTCAAAAAATCCAAAACTGCATTCATTTTTTCAGTCGCTTTAGATTGAGCTTGCTCAACTGTTTTGGCCTCTTCCATTACTGAAAAAGAAAAATTAGCAATGTCAGGAACAGCCGAAACTTCTCCTTCTCCTGTTACACTAATAGTATTTTGAGGATAAATATCTTGTCCAATAAAACTATTTGCTTTAAAAGCTCCATAAGTTTTTACCGACAAAAACAAAGCCAGCACCACTAAAACAAGAGCCGTTATCATCATCATTTTGTGAATACAGTCCTGACAATCGATAGGGCACACTTTTTTAATTTCTTTTTTTTCTATCATAATAATTTAGTTAAAAGTTTATAAAGTTAAAAGTTAAAAGTTTTTTAGTTTAAAATTTACTTTCCTTCTATTTCAAACGAATGCTAAATTTTTACTTTACAAACTTTACGAACTTTATAAACTTTATGAACTCAGTTAATAATAATTTTTAAATAATCAGTTTGAGACTTGCCCAAGCTCCTAAAATTCCCACTAAATATTTTGAAATATTAAATACTTCAGTTGATACATTACCGTAATATGGGTAGATAATATAAACCACAGCAATAGATAATAATAATACAATTCCTAAAATTCTTTTCAACATCTTTTCATTATATCACTATCTAACAAATTCTACCAAGGATATTTTTCTCCTTTAAACCAAAATTGCCCTGTTTCTGGTTTAGTTATAGCGAAATTAAAGATATCTTTAGCTGATTGTTCTGGAGAATTAAGTGCTTCTTGCCCTCCCATATTAGTTCGAGTCCATCCTGGGCGAACAGCTGAAACTATCATTTTGTTTTTTAACCGCATAGCCAAAGTTTTGGTATACATATTTAAAGCTACTTTAGAAATTTTATAACTTGGATAATAATTTGGCATTCGGCTTTCTTTCCCTGTTCTATCCATTGATCCTGCTGAAGAAGAAACATTTACAATATGTCCTCCTTCATTTATTTCTGATAAAATTTGTTCTGTAAAATCTATTGTCCCAATCAAATTTATTTCCAAAGTTTTTCTTAATTTTTCTTTTATTACTATTGTTTCTTCTTTGTCTAGCATCACCCCTGCATTATTTATTAAAATATCAATTTTATTTCCAAAACTTTTTATTTCTCGTACACAATTATTTATAGATTCACCTAAAAGTAAATCCATTTGAAAAACTTTTAAATTTTCGTGTTCAAATTCAACTTCTCCCTGAAGTGAAGTCCCAACCACAAAAAATCCTTCATCCAAAAACTTCCGAGCCAAAGCTCTTCCTATTCCACTATCTATCCCTGTTATTAAAATTGTTTTCATTCTTTTATTATATCAGATAAAAATGTTTTTGATAAAAAAATCCCCGTCTTGTACAAAACAAGACGGGGTAAAATTAGATATAAGTATCAACCACAATAGGCATATACATCTCATCCAAAAAAATATCAGACAAACAAACCATCACGGATTTGCATATTTGTTCAAAACCATCCCATCGCAAACCTCTAATAAAAAGTTCACTATTCTTGACAAAAATAGTCCCCCAGAAAACAACGACACCAACACTCTTAAGACATCTTGGAATCAATTCTGGTTTTTCAAGAAAAAAATCAAGAACCTTTGCGTTAGGAAAAGAGACGGCTGTCATTTTTTGAATTCTCGAATAAAGAATTAACCCTGAAACATATTTATCACAAGGACCATCACCAGTATTATAACAATCAAGAAGCTGTATACTTTTTTTAATGTTAAAAGGTTCAACCTCGACATTCTTAAAAATTTTAAAACCTTCTGGGATGTTTGGAGTTTCAGCTCCGAGTTTGAAAATGTCCTTTTCAAGTGATGTAAATCTCAATTCCTTTCTCACCCAACCCTTAAGATTTTTTAAATCAGGATGTTGTCCAAGTTTTGTAATGTCATAGCTAGAAAAACCAGCTAACTGAAGAGCTTTTGCAAGCTGATTCATTTGACCAATAGAAAAACTCTTTCTTTCGTTAGAAGACATGTCTTCCTCCTTTTGGCACATGTGCCTTTTAAATTAAAAAACATTCTTTTAACTAACTATAATTAAAAGAACAACTATCTTGAATATACTATAAAAGATATTTTTTACAAGAAGTCGTCAAAAATATTTTTATTTTTTCTAACTAAAAACCAATAATTGTTTTAGCCATCCAAGCAATGAAGAAAATACCTAAGCTATTTAATATAAAAGTTAACAAAATGAATCTTTTTTTGCTCATTTTAGATACTCCAAGCATTATTACACCAATTTCATCAGGTAATGGAGATGCAATAATTATAGCTCCTAGGAAAGGTAAGAAAAATTTAAAAAGTTCTTTCTTAAAAATAAGAGACATTCTGCTGTTTGGAGAAGAGGCCAACATCAATTCTAAATTTTTTGATATCCTACTTTTAACAAAAGAAAAAATAATATAATCTCCTATAACAGCTCCTAATCCTCCTAAAATGGCTACAACTAAAAGTGGAGTATTTTGAGAAAAAACGCCCAAAAGCACGATTGAGGGGGCTGAAGTAAAAATAGAAGTAAAAAATAAACCAGCAAAAATAATACCTAACCATTTTAAACCATCGAGAGAAACAACAAATTTATCAGCAAAACCTGTTTTTATAAAAAAAATCGCTACTCCTATACTTATAACGAGAAGAAATAAATCTTTAAATAATTGTTTTTTAAAATCGTACATATTTTATATTTTAGTCTATATATTTTACCCCAAATTACTAAAAAACACATCTCAAAAATATTTCTCTCCAAATCTATTCTTAAAATTTACAAAGCGAAATAATACGAAAAATAAATCAGACAAACGATTTATGTAAATTAAAATATTTGAATCTAGTTTTCGGTTTTTGTTTAAAAATACTATTCTCCTCTCTGCTTTTCTTACAATACTTCTTGTATAATTCAAATTTACAGCCAATTCTGAACCACTAGCCATCACAAAATTTTTAAGTTTAGGAATTTGTGCCTCCACAAAATCAATATTTTCTTCCAGCCATTTTATTTCTTCCTCTTTTATTTCTCTATCAGCTCCAGCTATTTGAGACTGAATTATAAATAAATCTTTTTGTATTTTTTCTAATATTTCTTCTAATTTCAAATCATTGATTTTTTCATCAAAATTTTCAGCCTTAGTTTTACAAACTCCAATTAAAGAATTAACTTCATCTAAAACCCCCAGAACTTCAAAAATCTGGCTATCTTTAGAAAACTTTTCTCCTCCAAAAATCTCCGACTCTCCTTTATCCCCCTTACGAGTGTATATCATAACCAAAGTATACCAAACAAAATTAAACACCCCAACCCAGAATTTGGGTTGGGGTGTTTAATTTTTATACAATAATCCACAAACTGGGTCATTTCCCTAAATTATCCTTGTTTTTGGGGCGGCTATCCAGAGTTGAACTGGAATTGAAAGTTCCACAAACTTTAGTGTTAACCATTACACCATAGCCGCCATGTTTAAAATGAACCTAACCCCTATATTTATACTCTATTTTAACTCTTTTTTCAACAACAATTTTATCTACATTAACTTTAATTTATTGGAATATCATTCTACAATTCTATAGAATTGTAGAATGATATTTATTAAAATGTTTTTATGAAAGATACAAATCTTTTCCCATATGGTGAAAGATTAAAGGAAGTAAAGTTTCCAATATATCGTTTATTTAACAAACCAGCTTGAACAAGTTTTTCCGTATGTTGAGCAATAATTTTATAATCTGTATCTAATCCTTCAGCAATATCAAAAAGATTAGATCCTTTATTTTTTTCAACAAAAAACAAAATATCTATCCTTCTGTAATTAGCAGGTCCTTTAAAAAACCTCTCTAATCTTTTCCCTTCTGTTTGTTTATTTATTTTTTTCATATCTTCTATTCTATCATTCTATAGAATTGTAGAATAGATAATGTGGGGATAAATAAAAAATACCAAGCATTTTGCCTGGTATTTTTTATTTAAAATTTAAATTTATTTTTCAGAATCAGTTTTTTCTTCTTCTAAAATTTCTTTTTCTACTTCTTCTGCTTTTTCTTCAACGTCAGCTTCTGTTTCTACCTCAGTTGAAGTTTCTTCGACTTTTTCTGCATCAATTTTCGCTTGTTCGTCTATTTTGGCTTGTTCCTCCTCCTTCACTTTTCTATTAGCTTCAGCAATTTCACTTTTAGTAGAAAGATCCATCATTTTCATTTTTCTCATTTGTCGTCTAATTTCTTTAGCTACTTTTTCTCTAATAAAATAAAGTTTTGATCTTCTTACTCTCGCTCGTTTAATAATTTCAATCTTATCAATCATTGGAGAATATAGAGGGAAAATTCTTTCTACTCCTACTCCGCTGGCTACTTTTCGCACTGTAAAAGTTGCTCCAGCTTCATCTCCATGTTTTCGTGCCAAAACTAAACCTTCAAAAGCCTGAGTTCTAGTCTTTCCTTTTTCTTCAATTTTTACCCAAACACGCACAGTATCACCAGCTCTTATTCCAAGATCCTTTCTTTCTTCTATGTTTACAGATGAGATTTTAATTGTTTCTAAGTTCATATCAATATTTTTTAATTTATACTGCCAAACTTTATCATAAATAAGGTTATTCTGCAATCAATTTTAAGGCATTTTTAAAATCTTTCGGTAATTTCGCTTCTACTTTTATTTTTTCTCCTTTTATTAAAGAAAACTCCACTAATGAGGCGTGTAAAGCCACTCTCTCAAATCCTAGGGCAAAATCCCGCTTGGGAGCATACAATTTGTCTCCCACCACAGGAGTGTTAACAGCTTTCATATGCACCCGAATTTGATGAGTTCTCCCTGTTTTTAAATTTATTTCTAAATATGAAAATTCTCCATTTGATTCCAATACTTTATATTCAGTAATTGCTTCTCTCAAAACTCCTCGAGCTCCTCTTTGGGCTGACCACTGCCGAAAATCTTTAGAACTTTTTCCAATCGGTCGGTCGATTATTCCTTCCTCTTCTCTCATCTTCCCCCACACAAAAGTATTATAAATTTTCTTTATTTCTTTATTTTGAAATTGTTCTTTTAAATTTAAAAAAGATTTTTGAGTTTTTGCAATTATTAAAGCTCCACTAGTTTCTCTGTCCAAACGATGAACAATCCCTGGGCGTTTTATTTCTGTGCCATTTTGTAACACTAAAGGCTCCCCAACATTTTTTAATTTAGGATAATTTTTTAAAATCCAATCACAAAGATTCTTTTCTTTTGTTCTTCCATCAGCATGTACTACTAAACCAGCTGGTTTATTTATTACTAAAACTTCGCTATTTTCAAAAATTGTTTTTATTTTCATATATTTTCAGAATTATTTTTTTTAACTCGTTTTATTCCTTTAATTCCAAATATTAATAGACCTAAAATTAATATTTTTAAAAAATAATGATCATGTAAATTCATAAAATCTCTGGTCATAGGAGTTATTTCTCCCACTAGTAAATGAACAAAAATACCGATTGGTAAGGCCAAAAATAACCAATTTTGTTTTGGTATGTCAATTCTAACTTTCAAAAATATTTTTGATAATAAAGAAGAAAATAAATAAATCCCTATGAAAGCTATTAAGAAGTCAAATATAGCATATTCATAAAAACGGAATTGTCTAAGAAATTCTATTGAAATCATGTGTTTTCATTATAACATTCTTTTTACGAGTTTCCCTATTTACTTAAATACTTTTTTAACATAAAAATAACAATTGACAAAGAACATTGCCTCAAGTAATATCAAACCAGATTGTAACTTATAAAAAGGAGATTAAAAAATGGAATTGGAACAAGTAATTGTGAGAACAGAACTAAAGGAGATTAAAATTTCGGATGTTATAAAAAGAGCTGTTAATATCATAGTTGTTCCAGGGGAAGAAATTCGATACACCCCTCAAACTGAAAACTATTTTGTGGTTGTTCCTCAAAAAGGGTCCTGTTTATTCAAAACAGAAAATAACCCAAACGGTGGTTTCATTGTACATAACAGCAATACTTTAAAATTTCCCCAAAATAAAGGGGAAACATACATTGTTCAATTATCTGCCCTAGCAAAGAGACCTGTTTTTTTAATTATTTTGGAATTTTAAATTCCAAAATAACAGTTAAAAGGCTTTGACCAATTTTTCGGTCAAAGCCTTTTTTACCTAAAAACAATAATTGACAAAGGATATTGCTTCAAGTAATATCAAACTAGATTGTAACTTTAACAAAAAGGGAGAGAAATTATGTATTTTGAAGAGGTTTTAGGAGTTATGGAGATTTTAAATACTCATAGAAAAAGTAACTTCTTTGAGATTAACCCTGGAAAAGAATTTAAATTTGCTGCTGAAGTTGATGGCGAAGTCGTAGCTATCGGCGTACAAGGTTACGGAAACATAAAAAATATAAGGAGCGGAGGGAAAAATATCATCTCAAATAAAAATTATCTCCGATTTCTTTGCAAGAAAAAAGATATTTTTATTATTGAGGTTTTGAAAACCCAAGAACTACCCTTGAGAGTTGTACTTATTGAAATCTCAAAAAATTAAATTTTTAATTACAAAGGCTCACTTAAATGTTTAAGTGGGCCTTTTTTATTTTGTGGGCGACCTATAAACGGTATCCGGTCACTCTCGTGGATATTTTATTTCCCCAGCACTTTTAAAAAAAGTGCTGGGGAAATAAAATATCTCACTCCCTTGACCTCCACTCGGCGATACGACTTTTTCGCAAGCTCAAAAGTCGGCTTCGCATCGCCTCGGTTCGAATCCCTCATCGCTCCTACAAAAATCAAAAATTCCTAAGCTAACGCTTAGAGATTTAAGATTTTGTGGGCGATGAGGGATTTGGTCTCCAGTTCTAAGTAAAATTGTTTGTTCGTAAACTCACTCCAATTTTACTAAGAACTCGCGACCCCGCTCACTCGTATTTTTTCTTCACTTCGTTACGAAAAAATATACTCGTTCGTTTCAAATCCCTCATCGCCTATATAGCAATTAAAAAACAATGCCTTAGTCGGCATTGTTTTTTAATTGTGTGGGCGATGAGGGATTTGAACCCCCGACCTTCGCAGTGTAAATGCGCTGCTCTACCAACTGAGCTAATCGCCCTTTATTTAATTAAGTATATATTATATTTTTTTATATAAAAATACAAGCTGTTGTGCCCCCGGTAGGAATCGAACCTACAGCCAGAGATTAGAAAACTCTTGTTTTATCCATTAAACTACGGGGACAATTTATTTACACAAAAAATATACCATTAATCAAGCCTTAAATCAAGATTTAAGTCAATTAAATAAACAAAATTCCTAAAATTAAAGCTAAAATTAAAAGAGTAATATAGTTAAAATATTTAAAAGCATAGTGAGCCATTTGTTTACCAAATAACTTAACTAAATATCCTACAGCAAAAAATCTCATTCCTCTTCCTATTGTAGAAGCTATCAAAAAAGTGAAAATATTTATATGAAAAAATCCAGCCGAAAGAGTAAAAACTTTAAATGGGATAGGAGTAAAAGCGGAAATAAAAATAGCCCAAAAAGCATTTTCTTGAAATAAGCCAGAAACAACAGCCATCTGGCTTTGAAGATTATAAGTATTAATTAAAAATTCACCTACTAAATCAAAAAAGAAAAAACCAAGAGCATATCCTAATAGGCCTCCTAATACAGAAGACACTGTGGTTATCCAAGCATAATGTATCCATCGAGCACCATTATTGATTAAAATAGCTAAAAGAAAAATATCTGGAGGAATAATAAAAAAAGAAGCTTCTGCAAAAGAAATAGCTGCCAACCAAAATTTAGCATTTTTTCCATGAGAATGATTATCAGACCAATTTCTCAAATATTCTTTTGTTTTATCTAAATATTTAAACATGGTTTAGCTTATAGTAGGTTAGCTGATAGCTTTTAGGGATTATAATCCGAACCTGCCTGCCGGCAGGCAGGTACTACGAATTGTATCCTAATGACCCGAATAAAAAAGTTAATTTTTCTGGATCACTTCGCAAGCTCGCGAAGACGAAAATCTATGATTTTCGTAACGGATTTTTCTCCGAAAAATCCGTTCTTAAATCTTAAATCATAATTCTTAATTCTTATCCGCCAGCTGGCGGACTTAATTCTTCTCAAGTCTTATCTATATAAGACTTGAGAATTAAAGCGGCTGCTGAAGCATCAATTTTCTTTACATCTTCTTGTAATCTTCGAGCTTCCATACTGGTTAAAAATTCTGGTTCTAAATGTATCGGTATTTTAACATTTTCTTCTCTAAAACACTTCTTATCAGAAGTGTTCGAGCGAGCACTTGAAAGTGCTTTAGCTAAAATTTTCTTGAATTCTAAAATCTTTTTTTGAATTGAATTTTCTTCTCCATTCAAATTTATAGATTCCCCTATTACAATTACTTCAACCCTATCTTCTTCAAGTATTTTTAAAATATTTTCTAAAAGTTTTTTATCATTATCTAAAACAGTCTTTGCAAAAGCTAAATTTCCACCATCATCAGAGATAGCAATCCCAACATTTTTCTCCCCATAATCAATTCCTAAATATTTCATTTAATAAATTGTTTTAATTTTGTTCTATCAATTTTAAACTTTTTAATTTCTTTTTCAGAAACTTTAAAAGGTAAAGATCTAGTTAAAACTACTTGTCTGAAAAACATTCTCAAAGCAGATGACATATTAAGTCCTAATTTTTTAAAAATCTTTTTTACCTCTTCCTTTTCCTTTTTATCTATTCTAATTTGTATAGTTGTTGAAGTCATAATTTTATTAAATTTACCCTGTTAAATAAGATTTAACATCATATTTAAGAAAAGATTTATTTTATTAATTTATAATATAATTTTGGATTATTTTTTATTTATTATTTCTGTTAAATCTTAATTTAATTTTGAAAAAATGAAATTATTTAACAGGGTGAATAATAACTTAATTCTAACAAATGTAATGACAATGTCAATACAAATAAATATTATTAAAATATGGTTAATCTAATCGATGTTTCGGTTTATTCCCTGTTTTTTCCTCCCAAACTTTATTAAATAAATCTTCTCCTAAATAAGATCCTTTATATTCTTTATTTTTAATATTTTTAATTATTTCATAAAATTTCGTTAGTTCATTATCTATTTCTTTCTTATCTGCTTTAACTAAAAATTCTTCTAAACTCATGTCATACAGCCTATTTTTTATCGCCTCCAAAGCTATTTTTTCAGAATATAAATATCCTAGAAAATATAAAATCGCCCTCGCCCCATATATATCATCTTCAGAGCAATCTTTATCTTCAATAATAGAAATATACTTACCCCAAAGATTATCAATCGCTTGCGACAATTTATCTAAATCAAATTTATATGTATATTTTAAAATTTCTTCCATATTTTTTTACTAAAATCAACTTCTATAAAATCTCCTGTTTCAAGTTTAGAGGTTATTTTTTCTTGTCCCATAATTAAAGGAATTCCATTTTCTCTAGAAATTATAGCTGCATGGCATAATAAATTATTTATTTCTGTAATAATTCCAGCTGTTCTAGATAAAATAATTTGCACGTCTGGAGTTGTGTTTTTAACCACCAAAACATCGGCAGTTTCAAAACCAATTAAGTCTTCGTCTTTCCAAAGTCTCTTTTTTATAACAAATACTCTTTTTTTCATAAAATTTAAATTAAAAACTCTCGTCCCTTCGTATTATTATAACAATAATAACACATTAGGACGAGAGGATTTGCAGAATCGGAATAAAATCCCACTTGTTGCCTCCTGCATGGCAACCTGCAGAAATCATTTTTTGTCTCATCTCTACATCTTGCGATGTTGAGATAACCACTTTAGAAATTTTTAACAAATCAGAAATAAATTCTAAAGTGGAATTTTCTCCAAGCCAACCGTCCAAAGCAACTGCTCTGAATTTTTGGTTGGAAGATAAAACTTTTTTGAGATCACTCACAGAACGAGCGACCTCAATCTCTTCGTCAGTAAGTGTTCTTTGCACTCTCCCAACGAGAAGGTCTTCCCATCTGTTAATGTCTTCCACAATAAGTATCATGGAATACCTCCTTTTAGAAATTTTTCAAATTTGAAATCAAGCCAATCTCAATTTCTCTATATTTAGTATATAACAAATATTGGCAAAAGTCAATATCAACAAAAATATCAAAGCGGTTACTTCTGAATATACACCAAATACTCTTTATTTTTCCCCTTTTGTCCTAAAATGGGTGATTCTATAATTTCTGAAAAATTCAAGCCTAATTCAACGAAATCTTGCTTAATTTTTTCTATTACTCCAATCAAAAATTCTTCCGGGGCCTTCCCTTTTACCAACAGCGACTTATCTATTTCATAATGAGGTTTAATTAAAGAAATTATTTCACCTTTTTCTTTTAGTAAAGACAAGGCTTTAGGTATAACTAATTTTTGTGGAGTCCAACCGACATCAATAGAAATGAAATCTACTTTTTCAGGCAATTCTACATGAAGAGCGTTTGTTCCTTTTAAAAAGGTGACTCTTTCATCTTCTTTTATTTTCCATTCTAAAATATCTTTAGCTGTATCCACTGAATAAACTTTCTTAGCTCCGTTCTGTAAAAGACAATCAGTAAAACCTCCTGTGCTACAACCTAAGTCGGCACAAATTTTTCCTTTTACATCAACATTAAATTTTTCTAAAGCAAATTTAAGTTTCTCCCCTCCTCTAGAAACAAATTCGGGTATTTCGATGTTGTCTAAGAACCTGTTCATAATATTTATTTAACTAATTTATTACTAGATAATTTAAGTTTTTTTAAAAGAGGTACGACCTCAGTATTGATAAAACAAAACAAATTACTAAAGGTTATACGTATCTTAGTTAAGAGGTCGGACCTCTTTTAAAAGACCAAAATATTTGGAGCAATTAATAAAATCAAACCAAGAATTATCATTAGAATCCCTCCTATCAAAGAAGATAAGTTAGAATATTTTTGCCCCACTGCATAGAATTTACTAAAACCATAAAGAGCCAATCCAAAAATCAAAAAGTCATCAAGCATATAAGCGAAAGTATAAAGTAAAATATAAAATTGTTCAGTTATTAAACTTAAATTATTTAATTCTAAAATTTTTGTAAAAGCTTGTGGAATTCCAATCGAACAAGCAAACTCAATCACATTCACAGACAAAGCTATTCCAATAATCCCCAGAGCAGTCAAAATACCCATCGGCCTATTTATTAAATCTTGTATTTTAGATTCTGTTTTGGATTGCTTATTTATATCAGTATCACAAACTAATTGCCCTCGTGTTTTCCAATAACGACGCAAGAAATATATTCCCGATCCTACCGCTAGCAAACCGATAGCCGGGGTTACAATTCTATCTAAACCTACGAAGTCCCAAGTTTTAAACCAAAAATTTAAAATCAACCAATACATTATTGTTTCGGCTAAGATAAATAATCCAGCCACTTGGAACATTTTTTTTCTATCTTGTACTTGCCATAAAATCAAAAGAAAAGTCATAAGCACCCACATGGCACAAGGATTAAAACCATCCACTAATCCTAAAATAAAGGCCAGAGAGAAAAGAGAAAAATCTTTTAAATTTATTACTCCAACAAACGGTAATTTAAATTCAAAATTTTGTTTTATAATAAGGTCTCCTTGTTCTATTTTTTGATTTAATTTAGCTTGTTCTATATAAGCAATAATTTGTTTACCTGTAGTTTCTGGGGTGTCAAAACCTTGGAAAATATTTTCTCCAATTATTGTGGTTGGAGTAACTTTTGGTAGACCATATTTATCTGTTAGTAAATCAAATTGTTGCCGATTCCCTTTTTCAACAATATCAACAATAATAAGGTTAAAATCGTCTCTTTTTGTAATTAAATCCTCGAAAAAAGCCATTTCTTTCACACAAAAAGAACAATCATCTCTTTCAAAGAAATAAATGTCCACTTTTTCTTGTGTAACTTTAACTTCTGGTTCAATTATTAAATCTTCCGCTTTTATTATTTGAGGAAAAAGAAAGCTCTGTATTAAAAATAATCCTAAAAATATTTTCTTCATCATAGTGTTCTTATATTATCATTATTGCCTTAAATTACAAACTAAGATAAAATTATATTAAGTAAATTATTAATTAAAAGAGCTAAGTTTTGAATTAAAGAACCCGAATGAAATGTTTTTTAATTTTTTTAGAAAAATTAAAAATTTTGTTTCAAAAAACAAATTTCATCGGGTAATATTTTACTAATTCGCTTCGCTTATAAGAAAAATATTATGGACATAATAACTTCAAATTTACAAACCGCCCCTATCCCTCTTTGGATTTTACTTCTGATCATGGTGTGGGTTTTACCTTGGAAAGGTTACTCTATGTGGTTAGCAGCAAAAAGCAACAATAAAAAATGGTTCGTCGCTCTTCTAGTATTAAATACATTAGCAATTCTAGATATTATTTATATTTTCTTTATAAATAAGAAAAAGAAATAACTAAAAATTTCTTTGGAAATTTTTAGAATTCTAGGTTTTAAGTTTTAAATTAAAAACCACTTGGGAATAGTATCCCCAAGTGGTTTTGTTTTTTCTGGACTGCCACGCTCTGCGGAGCTCGCAGAGACGAAAATTATTTAATTTTTTCCAACAAAGCCTCTTCGTTCAATTCCTCTTGCTCCCCTGTCAGCATATTTTTTAAAGTGTAAACTCCTTTTGAAATTTCATCAGGACCGATAAAGACAACAAAAGGGATTCCTAATTTATTAGCGTAACCTAATCTTTTATCCATTTTAGCTTCAATATCAAAAGAAACTTCCGTTGAGGTTCCTTTTTCTCTCAATTTTGTAGCCAAATCTAAACTCAATTCAAAATTTTCGGTCATAGGTAAAATCAAAACTTTTGTTAAAGTAGCTGAGCCAACTTTAATTACTTCTTTTTTAATTAGTTGGTCAAATAAACGAGTTAAACCGATTGAAATTCCTACCCCAGGAAGCCGTTTATCAGTATATTGGCTCGCTAAATCGTCATAACGCCCTCCAGAACAAACTGAACCAATTTCAGGATATTCATCCAATCTTGTTTCATACACTGTCCCTGTGTAGTAATCTAAGCCTCGAGCAATACTTAAATCAATTTTAAAATTAGATTCTGACACTCCAAATTGTTTAATCATAGACACTACTTCTTTCAAATCTTTTATTCCTTCTTCAAATTTAACATCTTTTATTTCTAATTTTTCCAGACCTTCTAGAATTTCCAAATTTGAACCTTTTAACTGAATAAAATTTAAAATTTGCTCAACCACACTAGAAGACAATTTTAAATCTTCTAATTCTTTTTTAACATTTTCAACTCCAATTTTTTCTAAACGGTCGATACTTTGCATAATCTCTTTAGATTTTTCAGAAACTTCTAATCCTGCAAACAAACCATTAAAAATTTTACGATTATTGATTTGAATGGTAAATTTACCAAAACCTAATTCTTTAAAAACTGTATAAATAATACTTGGAATTTCTGCATCAAAACGAAAATCTAATTTTTCATTTCCAATTACATCGATGTCACATTGATAAAATTCTCGAAAACGTCCCGCTTGGGCTCTTTCTCCACGATAAACTTTTCCGATAGCATAACGTTTAAAAGGAAAAGCTAATTCTCTCCAATTTTCAGCAACATAACGAGCTAAAGGAACAGTTAAATCAAATCTCATTGCTAATTCTGTATCTCCTTTTTTTAATTGATAAATTTGTTTTTCTGTTTCTCCCCCAGCTTTAGCCAACAAAACTTCCGCTCGTTCCAAAACAGGATTATCCATAGGAATAAAGCCAAATCTTTCATATGATCGGCGAATAGTTTCCAGCATTTTGTTAAAAACAATTTGTTCGGCTGGCAATAATTCCATAAAACCAGATAATGGTTTTGTCCTTAATTCTTTATTTTGAGGTTCTTCAACCTCTTCTTTTTCTTTTTTATTAAAAAATAACATGTTTTTGTTAATTATTTATACTTTGAATTATATCATAAGAAGTAAATAAAGGTAGATTTTTTGGCAAAGTTTTGCTAGTATTACTTTGTAAATTTAATCTTTTTACAAAAAAATTAAATACAAGACGGAGAGGTGGCAGAGAGGTCGATTGCACCAGTCTTGAAAACTGGAGTGCCTTAACGGGTACCGAGGGTTCGAATCCCTCCCTCTCCGCATTGATAATTTAAAATACCGACTAAGGTATTTGAAATTAGCAACATGCTATAGAGAGGGAGGGATTCGAACCGAGCGAATATATTTTTCTGAAGCGACAGCGGAAGAAAAATTTGAGCGAGCGAGGTTACGAGTTCTTAGTGAAATTGAGTTCGTAGAACGAAAATTTCACTTAGAACTGGGAACCGAATCCCATCTATCTCCTCTCCGCAACAATAATAAAAGACAGCAACCTAAGTTGCTGTCTTTTATTATTGTTTTGTCAGGGAGGAGGGATTCGAAAGACGGAGCCAGAGAAAATGAGCGTTAGCGAATTTCCATACTGGCGAGTCGGGGTCGCGAACACTTAATAGATTTCGAGCGATAGCGAAGAAATATATTTAGTGATTCGTGACCGAATCCCTCCTTTTATTTAAAACAAAAAACCTTATTACTCCAATCGATTGGACTAATAGATTTCAAATTTATACATAATACATAATACCTGATACATAATACATTTCTAATATGCTAAAATATACCTATGCACGAAGAAATAAGTTGGGAAGCCTTTGAATACGAATATAAATCTAAGTCAGCAAATTGGTTTTGGGTGGTTTGGATTTTAGCTTTTGGAATTTTTTTCACTGCTTATTTTTTTTCCAACATACTTTTTGGAATTTTTATTTTAATCAGCGCTTTTTCTATTTCAATTTTTGCTAGCCGTAAACCTAATTTAATACAAATAAGTTTAACTCCTAAAAAAATAATAATTGCAAACAAAGAAATTGATTATGAAAATTTAGAATCTTTTTGGATAGAAAATTCTCCTAATCCTACGAACGGACAAGGAAAAATATTATTAAAATCTATTAAAAAAACTAGTCCCTATATTATTATTCCTTTGAATTCTAAAGTTGACATTGAAGAAATAAAAGAGTATCTATTAGAGCATCTAGAAGAAGTGGAACAACATGAATCTTTTTTTCAAATACTTTTAGACAAAATTTGGTAACCAAAATGTCCTCGTAGTTTAATGGATAGAATTCAACTTTGCGGAAGTTGCGATGTAGGTTCGATTCCTACCGAGGGCACAAATTATAAAAACCCCAACTAGTTGGGGTTTTTATAATTTGTGCCCGAGAAAAAGCAAATTTCTTTGCTTTTGGGTAGGAATCGAAAGGCGGAGCATGTCGCACGGAGCGAAGCGAGTACGACAGCGAGCTGGGGTCGCGAACACTTTGTAAAATTTGAGCTTGCGAAAAATTTTACTTAGTGATTCGTGACCGAGACTACCGAGGGCACAAAGTCGTACCTACGCACGTACGTACGTTCGTATGTACGAAAACAAAAAACCCATACTATGCCAGTTAACTGGCATAGTATGGGTTTTTTGTTTTTTTATTCAACCAAAACCTTCACATCTAAAATTCTAGCTAAGGATTCTAAATTTCCTTTAGTGGAAAAAGTTGGGGTTCCAAGATAACAGTTATTTTTCAAAGAAATAGCAGCTCCTCCTGAATTTCCCTGTTCTACTTTAGCTGAAGTTATAAAATAGTTTTCATCAAAACCTGAAATTATTCCTTCAGTTACTGTCACATTATTTTTATCTCCAATGCTAGGATATCCTAAGATAAGTACTTGATCCCCCAAATCTGGATCTGTATTACATAAATAAGGAGGATTTTTCATTAAACTTTCTACCAAACTACTTTGAAAATTAAGATAAATAATTCCCCAATCTAAATCAGTAGTTAAAACTGAAATATTACTAGAATTTAAAATAATGTCTTCTTGGGGAAATTTAATTTTACAATTATCAGCCATTTCACCTGATCCTAAAGACAAAGCTGAAATAACATGTTTATTAGTTAAAATTCCAATGGAAGTATTTTCCCATTGAGTAAGTAATCCTGACCCATTTGATTGAAAAATTAACTCCCCTGTTTCCGAAGAATTAAAATCACATTCCACTGACACTACATAAGAATCCCATTGGTTCACAACATCAACTAGATTTTTTTCATTGGCTAAGATTTTTTCTTCTAATTTTGAAATTTGAGAATTTGAATCTTCTTTTTGTTTTAAATATTCTTTGTCTAAAACTTCTCTTTTATTTTTTTCATCTAAAAGATTGTTTTCTAATTTAGCTAAGTCCTCTTCGTTAACTTTTTCTAGTTGTTCTATTTTTAATTCCAAATTATCTATTTTCTCTTTTTGAAAATCTAATGAAAACCTAGTAGCCTTTACTTGATTTTTTAAAAAATCAAATGAAAAATAACCTAAAATTAAAACCCCTATAAAAACTAGTATAAAAAAATAGTCAGAATATTTTATATTAAAAGATATTTTTTTCATTTGACTAATTTTAACATAAAAAAATGAACAATTTCTAGACTGCCACGTCGTTTCGCTGAGGCTCCTCTCCTCGCCCCGTTAGAGATTACAGAAGCTCTGACTTCTTATCTCTAACGGGGCTCGCAGAGACGATAGAAACAAAAACGGGCGAGGCTTTAGCCTCGCCCATTTTTATTTTTAGTTTTTAACTTTATAGACTTTATGAACTTTATAAACTTTTAACTCTTTATATATTTTTTATTGAACGAGCTAAAACTGATTTCTTTCGAGCAGCTGTGTTTTTCTTTATTACCCCTCTTTTTACGGCTTTATCAATAGCTTTGTAAGCTTCTGGTAATTTTTCCATTGCTCCCTTTCCATCTTTAGTAGACACTAATTTAGTTACAGTTTTTACTGTATCTTTCATAGTTCTTTTTCTTCGCAAATTAAAAATTCTTTTTCTTTCAGAACCTCTAAGTGCTTTTTTTGCTGATTTTATAACTGGCATAATTATTTAGGTTATTAGCTTATAGCTTTTAGGCCGTTAGCTTTAAAAATTTTTGTTTAACAATATCGTTATATTATATCAAATATGCTCAAAAAGCAATCTAATTTTAGTATAAAGTATATTGTATATTGTATCCTGTATGAAGAACGAGTAAAACTTGTTCTTCTTGAACAAATACTGGATACTAAATACTGAATACAGTATACTAATACTATGATTTCACAGTTAACAGGTAAAATATCGTTTCAAGAAGAAAATTTCATTATTTTGAATGTAAATGGAGTGGGTTATAAAATGTTTGTTAGTACTGAAACTTTTGAAGCTTCAAGGAACAAGAAAAAAGAACTAACTTTTTGGACTCATTTAGCAGTAAGAGAAACCGCCCTAGATTTATACGGTTTTCTCGAAAAAACAGAAATGAATTTCTTTGCCCTACTTATCACTATTTCAGGGATAGGGCCTAAAACAGCTTTAGGGATTTTGAATGTCGCTAGTGTTGATACTTTAATTTCTGCTATTTCATCTGGAGATACAAGTTATTTAACTAAAGTTTCAGGAATTGGATCAAAAAACGCTCAAAAAATTATTTTGGAACTAAAAAACAAAATATCAAAAATAGAAACTACCATCCCAGAAAATATCCAAGGGGAAATAGATGTAATCGATGCTCTCCAAGCTCTAGGGTATAACCCACGAGAAGCCACAAAAGCTCTCCAACAAGTTGATAAAAAAATCACCGATGTAGGAGCCAGAATTAAAGAAGCCATCAAGTTTCTAGGAAAATAATCCCAAGGATTATTTTCCTAGAAACTTAAATTAAAAATGCAAAATTAAAAATTAAAAATGATGGAAAATATTTTATTCCAAATCAAAAAAATAATTCCAACAAGTCTTTTTAGATTAGGACAGCCGATTTATCATTATTTATTAGCTCTTACTGGAGCATTAATTTATCGCTTCCCTTCTCATAAAATTTTCGTAATTGGGATTACCGGCACAAAAGGGAAAACCTCTGTGGCAGAATTTGTGAATGTAATTTTAGAAGAAGCTGGATATAAAACCGCTTTGGTCGGCACTCTACGTTTTAAAATTGGTGAAAAATCAAAGCCTAATAAATTTAAGATGACAATGCCTGGGAGATTTTTTGTGCAAAGTTTTATTCGTAAAGCGGTTAATTCAAAATGTGATTATTTAATTTTAGAAATGACATCAGAAGGGACAAAACAATTTCGTCACAAATTTATCGCCTTAAATTCTTTAATTTTTACCAATCTCGCTCCCGAACATATAGAATCTCACGGTTCTTATGAGAATTATTTAAAAGCTAAATTAAAAATCGCCCATAGCTTAGAAAAATCTCCAAAAAAAGACAAATCTATTATTGTAAACAAAGATGATGCTGAGGCTTCTAAATTTTTAGATATCAATATTAGAAATAAAGCTACTTATTCCCTTTCTGAGGCAGAGCCTTTCGAATTAAAAAATGATAGTTTAAGTTTTACTTATAAAAACATCCAAATAATTTCTGACCTTTCAGGAGAATTTAATATTTATAATATTCTTTCAGCGATTAAATTTTCTGAAACTCAAAATATAAATATAGATATAGTCAAAAAAGCGATTGAAAATTTAAAAAGTATCCGCGGACGGGTGGAAAAAATAAAAATAAATGGCAATCCGCCGGCTGGCGGATTTGATGTAATCGTTGATTATGCTCACACACCCGATTCTTTAGAAAAACTTTATCAAGCTTTTCCTGATTCCAAAAAAATCTGTGTCTTAGGAAATTGTGGAGGAGGAAGAGATATGTGGAAAAGAAAAATCATGGGTTCAATCGCTGATAAATATTGTTCTCAAATTATCTTAACTAATGAAGACCCTTATGATGAAGATCCTTTAAAAATAATTAACGACGTAGCAACTGGAATTAAAAAAGTAGATTATGATATTATAGAAGACCGAAGAGAAGCTATTGAAAAAGCTATTTCTTCCGCAAAAACTGGAGATATAGTTTTAATTTCAGGCAAAGGTACTGATCCATATATCATGGGTCCCAACAATAGCAAAATTGAGTGGGATGATGCAGAGGTAGTGAGAGAAATTTTAAAAAAAAGATAGTTATTATTTATTATTAAGTTTTTTGGGCTGCTATGTCAAGATTTTTTGTTTTTCAAAACAAAAAATCTTTCTGCCCCTACGGCGGACAGGCTCGCAAAGACGATAATGTTCGTCTTTGCGAGTTCCCCAGAACGAAGCAATCCAGAAAGTTACTGCTGGACTGCCACGAAAAACTTTTGCGAAAATTTATCCTCGCAGAGACAAATAGAGATATTAAAAAAGACAAAACTAAAATTTTTTTCTTTTAACTTTTTCCTTTTTACTTTATACTTATACTTATGGATGATGTAGCAAAAACAATAATTTGGATATTACTTGGGTTAGGAGTCCTTTGGGTAATAACCGGAGGAATTAATCGTATGGAAGAAGGGATGTTTATAACTTCCCCTACTTTAACAGAGCCTAGTAAAGTTTACGGAGAAGTTCCGTCTTTTTGGGATTTTTTAAAAAGACCTACTGTTAATTTACCTACAACTCCAGAAGAAAAAATACAAACCGAAATAAAAAAAGCCCAAGAAAGTGCCGAACAAATAGAATATGATTTAGAAGTAATTAAAGAAAAAGAGAGAGCTTCTATTTACAAAAATAAAATTGAAATTAGCCGAAATTATGGTTCTCGTTCGGATGTAGATGAAGAATATATAAAATTAAAAGTTAATAATCTAGAAGGAGAAAAAATACATATCTCCGATTGGAAATTAAGAAGTGCTATGACAGGAGTGGAAGTTTCTTTAGGAAATGCTGTTAAGTTACCTTATACTTCCCAAATAAACTCCTCTCAAGCAATTTTTGTTTCCGGAGGCGAAGAAATTATTATAGTAACAGGAAGATCCCCGATTGGTTTTTCTTTTCAAATCAATAAATGTTCCGGGTATCTAGAGCAATTTCAAAATTTTCAACCTAATTTAACCAAAAATTGTCCTGAAGTAGGAGACGAGAATTTACCGATTACAGGACCTAATTCTTTTAACGATGCATGTTTAGATTATATTGACTCCATTTCTAAATGTGAAACACCTTTAAATTTTCCTTGGGATATGCAAAGCGAATGCCGAAATTATTTAGTTATAAATACAAATCACAATGCCTGTATAACTAACTACAAAAACAATTCTGATTTTTATAAATTAGAATGGAGACTCTTTTTGAATCGAAGCGATGAATTATGGAAAAACCAAAGAGAAATTATTGAATTACTCGATGGTGAAGGAAAATTAGTTGACTCGTATTCTTACTAAGTGTAAGAATAAATTTCAAAATCCAAATTATTCCAAATTACTCAAATCAAATCTAAAATCCAAATGACAAAATTAAAAAACTCCCTAAAAAAAAGTAATTTGATATTTTAATTTTGGATTTGATTTGGAATAATTTGAGCTTTTTAATTTGAAATTCTTTTTTCGGATGTTAAATTTCTAATATCCGAAATAAAACTATTCCTGCTGTCACAGAGACATTCAGGGATTCTTTTTTTCCTTTCATCGGAATTTCAGCAATTTGATCACATTGTTCAAGAAGTTGTTTTGAAATTCCCCTTACTTCATTCCCTAAAATAAAAGCGGTATCTTTTTTTACTTTTACTTTTTTATAATCTACAGATTCTTCATCTTGCTCAATAGCTATTATTTCCACTCCTTCTTTTTTTAATTTTTTAATAATAGTACCTACTTGGGGGTAGCACCCCCAAGTGATATCTTTTTCTGCGCCAAGAGCTGTTTTGGAGATAGCTCCGACTGCCCTACCAAATCTATCAAGTGGTCTTGGTGTGTAACCACTCAAAAAGATTTTTGAAATACCACAGGCATCAGCAGTTCGAAAAATAGAACCCACATTTTGAGCACTGCGAATATTGTGTAAAATTAAATAAAATTTCATCTGATAATTATTAACCATTTTTTCTTAAATTAATACTTAAATCTTTACAAATCTTTTTAATAAGAAAATCATTAATTTCTTTATGTCTAGGGACTGTCGAGGTTCTTCCTACTTTAATATTATAAAAAACAGAGTGTTTAGCACCCTCTCTTAATAAAACACAATTATTATTTTTTAAAATTTTCAAGAAATTGCTTCTTTTCATTTTAAATAATTTACACAGACAAAACTACTGAGAGAGGTTCTCTTTTAATATTAACAGACTTCCCAAAAGATAGACTTTTATTTACTTCTAAAATTAAGTTCAGGGCTTCTTTTAGGTTAATTCGAGCTTCACGCATAGTCCTACCTTGAGTGTTAACTCCGGGGATTTCTTCAATCCATGCGCTTACCCAACCGCCTTGTTTTTCATATACTGCTGTAAATTCTCTTTTCATACTTAATATACTAACAAATTTTTTTAACTTTTCCAATCATTTTTAACTTTATGGACTTTACGAACTTTCAACTTTAAACTATAATTAACCTATGTTAAATACATTTCCAGATTTATTAACTCTGTCTTTCATGGCTCCTTTAATTTTGAGAATTTTTGTCGGTTCTTATTTTTTAAAACAAGCTTGGATAGAATTAATTAAGTATAAAAAAAGAAAAACTAATTCTCCTGCTTTATTAAGAATTTTAGGAGCTATAGGAGGAGTTTTACTTTTAGCAGGGTTTCTTACTCAAGTGACTAGTTTATTTTTAATCCTAATAGTTATTTTTAATATTATTTTTAGAATTAGAAATAAAAAACTAAAGGAGGAAAAACTAGATTTTTATCTTCTTTTACTAGCTATTCTCTTATCTCTAGTTCTTTCTGGAGCTGGATTTTTAGCAGTTGATATGCCTCTTTAAACCAGACTTTTCTATATTTCATTGGACTTTTCTCATTTTTTTGGTATTATTTGCCTTGTGTTTTGTTTTTTAAACATCCGCTCGTAGCTCAGGTGGTAGAGCAGCAGCCTTTTAAGCTGACGGTCGAAGGTTCGAGTCCTTCCGGGCGGACAATAAAATACTTAATCCCTAAGCGTTAGCTTTGGGATTTTAGTATTTTATCTGACTGGAAGGACTCGAAACGAAGGAGTATATTTTTTTGCAACGAAGTGAAGAAAAAATACGACTGAGCGGGGTCGCGAGTTCTTTTTATTTTAAGAGCGAAGCGAATTAAAATAATTAGAACTGGAGACCGAGTCCTTCCGGGCGGACAATAAAATACTTAATCCCTAAGCGTTAGCTTTGGGATTTTAGTATTTTTCTTAATTCTTAATTCTTCATTCATAATTCATTTCTCTATAATTCTAAAATTAATTTTTCTAAGGCTAAATCTAAACTCATTTTACTTCGTCGAGCATCGTGATAAATAGAGACTAAATTTGAACTAATTTTTTTCAACTCTACTTCTTTATAATTTTTTAAATATCCTTTAGCTTTATTGAAAACAAAAGGTTTTAAATCAGCTTCAACAGCGTTTTTAGATGCCAACGTTTGAAACATTACTTTTAATTGCCAGAATAAAATCCCACTTACCTCTTCAGGAGGGATATTTCTATATTTCGTTTTTTGATACAAAACCCATAAATCTTTTTTATTTTTATTTCCAAAACAAGTAGCTAAATCAAAAATATTAAAATCATTAATATTAAAACCTGCCTGCCGGTAGGCAAGGTCTCCGTTTCGAGTAGCGAAAGTTCTTCCATTGGGTTCTTTTTTTAAAATAAATTCTTGAACTTTTGCAGCGTGTTTTTCTATCTTTTTTAAAATAGGTTTTAATATTTTGTTTTCAATAGCAATAAAAATATTCTCTGAACTTTGTAAGTCTTCAAGTTTTTTGACCAAATAATCTGAAAAATCTTTGCTTTCAAATAAAGCATCTAATTGCACTATATATTTTTGTTCAAACAAACCTTGGCTAAATAGTAATTCTTCAATTTTTTCTTCACTAAAATTATCTGTATCTAATTTAAAAAAACTAGCATTCGGTTTTTTAGTGAAAAGTAAATCCAAAAGAGAATGTAATTTCTCCCTAGATTTTTGAACATCATTTCCATGAATAAGATAAAGCATAATTATATGTTAAGTATAATGTATTATGTATTATGTATAAAGTCAAAAAGAGCGAGGTTTTAGCCTCGCCCTTTCCCTAACTTCCTATAAGCTAACCTACTAACCTACTAATTCACTGTCTTTCAGAATAACTACTAAAACATTTTTGTTTTTCTTCTTGAATTCTACTACTATCTTTATCTTTAAATGGAGTAATTTGACCTTCACAAATACTTGTACTAAACAATTTACCTCCATTTAATCCTAAATCTAAAGCAACACAGTTATTGAAAACCTTATCATAATGACTCTCTAAATCTTCCCATTCATTTTCAGTCTTGACTAGACATTCGTTTAATAATTTTCTATTTAATTGTTTCTCGTTTATTAAATCTAATTCTTTTTTTTCTAATTCAGTCAATGATGTTGTTTCTAAAAAATTTTCATTTTTAAAAAAATCTTCTATATATTTTAAAACTTTATTCAAATTTGTTCCTTCTATCCCACTATTTCCATTTTGTAGGGGCAAACTTTCTGCTCGCGTGATAGCAGCATAATAAATTATTGTAAATATAGTTGTTAAAACTAAAAAAACAATTAATACTAATTTTAAAGTTTTTTTATAATTCATAAAAAACAAAAAACTTTTGTATATTAAAATACACAAAAGATTTATTCAATTTTAATTTAATTTTAGAGACCTATTCTCGAAAAATATATTCTAAACTAAAAAGATAAGTAGCGCAAATTTCTCTGGGGATAACCTAAAGATGTCCTTTCGAACATCTTTGAGAATTTTAAATTCAAAATTAATTTCTGGACTGCCACGCTATCGCTCGCAGAGACGACGGATTTTAGCTTCGCCAAAATCCTTCAGTTTTAATGTTCTAATGAGTTTAAAGAATTCCAATTAGACCCTTTCTTAATATTAACTTCAAACACTATCCCCTCGCTTTGTTCTAAAGGAATTATTGTTTCCATAATTTCTTTTATTTTTAAAATATGTTTTTCTTCAACTTCTTTTTCCACTTCAAAAATCAATTCATCGTGAACTTGCAAAAGCATTTTTATTTTTTTCTCTAATTTATTTTCTACTAAATATTTATCTATTCTTACCATGGCTATTTTCAAAATATCAGCGCTAGTTCCTTGTACAGGAGCATTGATAGCCATTCTCTCAGCCATAGCTCGAATAAAAGGAATTTTAGAATTTATCCCTTCAAAATATCTCAATCTTCCAAAAAAAGTTTTTGTATAACCATTTTTTAAAGCCTCTTTTTTAACTCCTTCTAAATATTCAGCCACTGTTTTAAAAGTTTCAAAATATCTATTATAAAATTCTTGGGCTTCTTTGCGAGTTATTTTCTCAACTCCTTCAGAAGCATCTTCCATATTTTGTCTCAAAGAATTTACTCCCATTCCATAAATCATTCCAAAATTCACGATCTTAGCTTTTCTTCTCATACTACTATTTACTTTTTCCAAAGGTACTCCAAAGATTTTTGAAGCTACAGCAGAATGAACATCATTTCCTTTTTTAAAAATCTCTATCATATTCTCATCTCCTGACAACATAGCCACTGCTCTTAACTCTACTTGAGAATAATCAAAAGCAAACAAATCAAAATCTTCCTGAGCCTCAAAAGCTCCTCTTATTTTCCTCCCCTGCTCTGTTCTAACTGGAATATTTTGTAAATTAGGTTGGTTAGAAGAAATTCTCCCTGTGGTGGTGCCTGTTTGTAAAAAAGTAGCATGCACAAAACCTTTTTCATCAGCTAATTCTGGAAGATTATCAATATAGGTTGATAATAATTTTTTTAATTCACGATATTTTAAAATGTTTTCAATGACTGGATGAACCTCAATCATTTTTTGTAATTCAGATTCTTTGGTAGAGCGCATTCCGGTTGGAGTTTTTTTTCTACTCTTAATTTCTAGATTCATTTTTTCAAAAAGAACTTCTGATAATTGTTTTGGGGAATTTATATTAAATTCTTCTCCTGTTTGTTTATAAATTTCTTTTTCCAAAATATTTAATTTTTTAGTATATTCCGTTGATAAACTTTTTAAATATTTTAAATTTAATTTAATCCCGTTCTCTTTCATTTTTTTGAAAATAGGGATTAAAGGTAATTCAATATCTCTTAAAACAAAGTCCAAATCATTATTTTTAATCAATTTCCAAATCCTTTCTTTGGCTTCTTTGAAAGTTTTGGTTCGAGTATAATCTTTAATTTCTTGAATAGAAGTTTTTGTTTTATTAGAATCCAACAACCATAAGGCTATCGCTGTTTTTTCAAACTCTAAATCATCCACTATTTCCTCTCCGCCAGCTGGCGGATTTTCCTCCGACTTGGGGGTAGCACCCCCAAGTGGTTCCTCTTGATTAAAAAACAATGTCCGAGCCCTTTGTAAAAGAGTCCTGAAGCCTAAATCTTGAAACAAAGAAATTATTTCTTCTTCTTTTACTCCTTCTTTCCAAACCTTTCCTTGTAAAATAAATTTAATCGGAACATTTAATTGAATAGTAGCTAATTCTTTTGAGAAAAAAGCTTCTTCTTTATTTTCTTTCAAAAGATTAATTATTCTTGGTTTTATTCCTTTATCCAAAAAAACTTCTTCACCTTTTCCTTCAAGTTCTTTATAAATATTTTCAATAGTTCCAAAATGATAAATTAAATTTGTTGCCATTTTATCCCCGATTCCTTTTATTCCTTTTATATTATCAGAAGCATCTCCTTTTAATCCTTTATAATCAATCAGCATTTCAGGACCAAAACCAAACCTATCTTTTACTGCCTCCTCGTCATATAAAATAACATTATTAATCCCTGATTTTAGAGTATAAACCTGCACTTTTTTCTTATTTACTAATTGAAGAGTATCCATATCTCCAGAAGCAATAATAATATCTATATCTTCGTTTTTTAATTGTTCTACGATAGTTCCTAAAATATCATCCGCCTCAAACCCTTCTTTTTGATAAATAGGGATATTAAAAATTTTAAAAATATCTCTAGATCTTTCTATCTGTGAAATTAATTCATCATCAGGTTTTTTTCTCCCCTCTTTGTAAGCTTCATAAATTTCATGCCTATAAGTTTTTTCAGGTAAATCATAACAAGCTACAACATAATCAGGTTTAAGGTCTGTGATTATTTTTAACAACATTGAAGAAACACCATACAAAGCTCCTGTTGGTTCTCCTTTAGATGAACTGAAATCTGGAAGCGCATGATAAGCCCGATGCAAAATAGCATATGCATCAAGTAAAACTAATTTTTTATTTTTTTGTTTAGTCATAAATTAACTATCTTTTAACATATACTACATTCCTCGGAATGTAGTATATGTTATTTTAATTATAAAAAATCTCACGAATATTTTCATCAATAAATTTAAATTTAATACTTTTTATATTTTTCGGTAGCACCTCATCTACCCTTTCTGGCCATTCTATAAAAATAATATTTTTGGGATTTAAAATATTTTCTTCCCAATTTAAATCTAATAATTCTTTTCCTGATTCTAATCGATAAGCATCAATATGAATTAAATTTTCAAATCCTAACTCTCTATCATTTTTTATAATATATCTTTTTTGAATAACAAAAGTTGGACTAGTTATATAATCTTCAATTTCAAAAAATTTTGCTACTTGCTGAACAAAAGTGGTTTTTCCAGAACCTAAGTCCCCTTTTAATAAAACTACTCTGGCTTTCTTTTCTTCTTTTTCCAAGTTTTCAATATAAAAGTAAGCAAAGTCCTTCATTTCATCTATATTATTAATCAATTTAATATTCATATTCTTATTCTAACATTTTGGGGTGTAAAATTGAATTCAAAATATGTTATAATATATTAATAGTTAAAAGTTCATAAAGTTAAAAGTCAAAAGTCTTTTTATTAAAAAATTTGCGGAGCAAATTTTTCTCTAACAACCTAACTACCTAACAAGCTAACTTACTAAACACATGTTTGATTTAAAAGATATTAGAAAAGAAAAAGAAGTCGAAGTCCTTCTCGAAGAAGAGGAAGAAGAATTAGCCAAAATTCTTTCGATTAAATATGGAGTTCGTTATATTAATTTAAAAACTGTTTCTATTAATTCAGATGCTTTAAGAATCGTTCCTGAAAAGATATCACGAAAAATTAAAGTTATTGCTTTTGATATATTGGGTAAAAAAATTAAATTAGCGGTAATTGCTCCTACAGAAATAGAAACTCAAAACTATATTAAAGAGCTTGAAGAAAAAGGATACGTTCCTAATATCTATATGATTTCTCATAAAAGTTTAGGAAAAGCATGGGATCGTTATTCAGAAATTTCTTATACCACAAAAACTACCGCGGGAATGATTGATATTTCTACTGAAAATGTTGAAAAAATCTTCGATAAAACTAAAAACTTAGATGACATTAAAATAACTTTTCAAGAACTATTAAAGTCGGATCAACCTCATGTTATTTCACGTTTCTTTGAGGCTATTTTGGCGGGAGCTTTGTCAGTTAAAGCTTCGGATATTCACATTGAACCAGAAGAGGGCTCAATTACTTTAAGATTTAGGTTAGATGGAATCTTGATAGTAATAACTAAATTTGATAGTAAAATATATAAATTACTTATTTCTAGAATTAAATTAATTTCAGGATTGAAATTGAATATAGTTAAAAAACCTCAAGATGGCCGTCTAAGTATCAAGTTAAAAGAAAAAAATATTGAAATAAGAGTTTCTGTACTTCCAGGGGCTTATGGAGAATCTGTAGTAATGAGATTATTGGATCCCGATTCTATCTCAGTAGAAATCGGAGATTTGGGAATAGAAAAACATCTTTTTGAAATATTAAAAAGAGAAATTCACCGACCAAACGGAATGATTTTAAATACTGGTCCTACCGGCTCTGGTAAAACTACCAGTCTTTATGCTTTTCTTAAAACTATCCACACTACTGAAAATAAAATAATAACTATTGAAAATCCTATTGAATATCATCTCCCAGGGATTGTTCAAACTCAAATAGATGTAGAAAAAGGATACACTTTTTTGGAAGGATTAAAATCTTCGTTGCGACAAGACCCTGATGTAATCATGGTTGGAGAGATTCGAGATTCTGAAACAGCTAAAATTGCAGTTAATTCGGCTCTGACTGGCCACCTTGTTTTCTCTACTTTACACACCAATGATGCAGCTGGGACTTTTTATCGTCTGATAGATTTAGGCATCCAGCCCAGTATCATTAGTACTGCAGTAAATATAGTTATCGCCCAAAGGTTAGTTAGAAAGCCTTGCCAATATTGTAAAAAAGAAGTTGTGATAGAAGGAAAGGATAAAGAAGTTATTTCAAGAACTATAAATGAAATTGACAATGTAAATAAATATACAGAAAACACTGAAAAAATGTTTATTCCGGTTGGTTGTGACAAGTGTAATAACCTTGGATATAAAGGCAGAATTGGGATTTATGAAGCTATTTTAGTTGATGCAGAAACTTCAAAATTATTAGAACAAAACCCTGGGAAAGATGTTATAAAAAGTGTCTTTAAAAAACAAGGAATATTATCACTGGCTCAAGACGGAATTGTCAAAGTTTTGACGGGAGCCACAACTTTAAGTGAAGTGCGAAGAGTTGTTGATTTAGAAGAGACTTTGTGATTAGATAGGTACATAAATAATTTTTGTTAAAAATTACTTATGAATTCTAAATTTTAGATTTTAAATTTTAAATTAAACTAAACTACTATCGCCTAGAAGGCGATAGGTTTGAAGAGGCTTAAAAGCCTGAATAGTTACTGGACTGCTTCGTAAACTCGCAGAGACGAACTTTGGCTCCGCCAAAGTTCGTAACGCAAAGTTTTCCTTTTCGTCTCTGCGAGCCCCAGCGAAGCAGTCCAGAAAATTAAAAATAGAGGTTAAATTAAAAACACAATTCTCTAAGTAAAACAAAACGAATTGCAAAATATTTTTCTGAGGGAATTTCAAGAAATATTAGTTTAAAACTAATCACTGGAAGATCCTCGATAAATATCTTATATTACTTAGAGAATTGTGTTTTCAATTTAAAAGCCCTTAAACGGATTCATTCAAGAGCTAACTGACTGAAAGATTAACATAAATACAAAAATGTGTCAAGCATTTTATGTTAAAAATGTTTCTGGACTACCACGTCGCTACATCATGTTTCGCTCCTTGCAGAGATGAACGAGATAAATCTCGTCTGTACGAAAATCGTAGATTTTCGTCTCTGCGAGCTTTGAAGTGCAGCGGAAAAGCGTGGCAGTCCAGAAAAAAGAAAAATTTGCTCCGCAAATTTTTCCCTATCAGCTATAAGCTAATTCGCCGGTTGGCGAATACCTAACCTACTAAATCAATATGTCTCCTTCTAAAAAAATAACTGAAAATTCTACTAATCATAAAAAAGAGGTTTTTTTAGACCAAACTCTTCGTCCTAATACCTGGGACGAGTACATTGGGCAAGAAAAAATTAAAAATAATGTTTTTATTTTACTTAAAGCGGCGAAAGAACGAAAACAACAACCTGAACACATTCTATTTTACGGCTCCCCTGGTTTAGGAAAAACCACTTTGGCCTATTTAATCTCAAAAGAAACGGGTCATAATATTAAAATAACTTCTGGGCCGGCTATTGAAAAAGTTGGCGATTTGGCTTCAATTTTAACTAATTTAACTCCTGGGGATATTCTTTTTATTGATGAAATTCATCGCTTAAATAAAAATATTGAAGAAATTCTCTACCCCGCTATGGAATCAGGATTTTTGGATATTATAATCGGGAAAGGACCTTCCGCTCGAACTATCCAGTTGGAACTTCCTCCTTTTACTTTAATCGCTGCCACCACTAGAATCTCAATGCTTTCCGCCCCTCTACGCTCTCGTTTTTCAGGAGGAACTTTTAGATTGGAATTTTATTCTGATGATGAAATTGCAAAAATAATTGAACGCTCCGCTTCTATTTTAGAAGTAGCTATTGATAATGAAACATCTTTAGAAATTGCAAAGAGAAGTCGTTTTACTCCTAGAACTGCAAATTTTCTTTTAAAAAGATGTCGTGATTTAGCTCAAGTAAATAAAAATAATTTAGATAAAAAAACTGTTAATGAAACTTTAGAAATGTTGGGGATTGATACTTTAGGTTTATCTTTATTAGATAGACAGATGCTCGAAACAATTATTGAAAAATTTAAAGGAGGTCCTGTCGGCTTAGGAACCATTGCTGCCGCTCTTTCGGAAGAAGCTTCTACAATAGAAGAAGTCAATGAACCTTATTTAATCCAATTAGGGTTAATCGAGAGAACTCCTCGAGGTCGCTCTGCTACAGAAAAAGCCTACCAACATTTCAATATCAACTACCCAGAATCTAAAAGATAAACAAAAAGGATTTTGCGAAGCAAAATCCTTTTTTAAATTTAATAAAATAATTTTAAATTTTTTATAAATCTCTTATTTTATTTTTTAAAAAATTTTTAATCTCTTCTAAAGAAACATTATTTTTGTTTTTAAACAAAATAGGTTCCTCTTCTATATCTTCAAAATAAACTAAAGATTTCAAAATTAAATTGGTGTCTAAGTTAGGAAATTTTTGCATTACTTTTTCAAGTAAACTTTTTAGATTTATCTGTTTTAAAATAAAATATAAATCAACATAATCTTTTTCACTTGCTCGCCCGGTAATAGCCGACAATTTCATGCAAGCAACATCTTCTACTGAGGCTAAATTTAAAAACTCTTCTTCTAATAATTCATTGAGTAATTTATATTTATAAGAAAAAAAACTTAATTTTATATTATTATCAATAACAACATTTAAAGTATCTTTATCTTCTAATGTTTTAACTATTTCAAAACCAACAAAACTTTCTTTTAATTCTTCAAAAATTTCTTGAGTATTTATATTTTTTTCACTAAAAAAGTCAAAATCAACACTATCTCTATGCCCTAACTGAAGAGCTAAAGCTGTTCCTCCGGCCAAATAGAAATCTTCTTTAAAATTTTTAAGTTTAGGAAGAATTTGTATTCTTTTAGAATCTAAAATATTATAAAACATTTTCTAATCTATTTTTATTTTCTCCTTTTAAATTTAAAAAGAGTTTCCAATAATTGAGAGATTTTTTATTCCACTCTCCTTGAGCTGATTTCTCTACTATTTCTTCTATTTCTTTTTTATCATAAACATCAAAAAGCAAATCTGTCGCTTTCTTAGTCCCATAATTTAAAACATTAAGAATTATTATTTTTTTATTCTTTTTTATATCTATCTTTTCTATATCATAAGACCATAAAAAAGGTTTAAAAACATCTTTTATTTGATTTTCATCTATATTTTTCATAATTATATTATACCATAACAAGTGATAATTTGAAATTTAATATAATTTTGTAAATGATTGAAAAAACAACGAAGTTTAGTATACTTAAATAAGTCGAAAGCCCTTAAAGTTCATAAAGTTAAAAGTCAAAAAATCACTTTGTGATTTTTTATAAAAAACTTTATACACTTTTAACTTTACAAACTTTAAACTAATTCAAAATGTCTGGACATAATAAATGGTCAAAAATAAAAAATAAAAAAGCTGTAACGGACGCTAAAAAATCCAAGATTTTTTCTAAATACGCTAAATTGATTACAGAAGAATCTAAAAAAGTAAATGGGGATATTAACTCCCCTGCTTTAAAATCAGCTATCGATCAATCTAAAGCTGTTAATATGCCTGCAGAAAATATTTCTCGAGCAGTCAAAAAAGGAACAGCTATTGATGCTGTAAGTATGGAGGCTATTACCTACGAAGCTTATGGTCCTGGGGGTTGTGCTTTTATTATTGAAGCTTTGACTGACTCTAAAAACAGAGCGGCAGCAGAAGTGCGCCATATTCTTTCTAAAAATGGTGGTTACGAATTAGCTGCTATGGGTTCTGTAACTTGGGCTTTCAAAAGAGAAGGAAACAAGTGGGTCGCTCAAAACTCTATTCCCCTTTCTGATGGTGACATGGAAAAAGCATCAAATTTAATTGATTTACTAGAAGATTGTGATGATATTCAAGAGATTTTTACTAATATTGAAGATTAATATTAAAAATTTCAAAATCCAAATTATTTCAAATTATTCAAATCAAGTCCAAATAACAAAATTAAAAAAAGAGTACTATATAAGGTACTCAAAAATTAACTTTGATTTTTTCAGTTATTTTATTATCTAAAAATAAAAAACAGTTTGATATTTAGTTTTTGGATTTCATTTGGAACAATTTGAATTTTAGTCTTTGAACTTTATTATCTTCTTCTCCTTTATTTTGTTAAAATAAAGGATATGAAGATAATAAGCATCGATCCTGGTTACGAAAGAATTGGAATAGCTATTCTAGAAAAAGAAACTTCTTCTAAAAAGGAAGTTTTACTTTATTCTGAATGTTTTCAAACTTGTGCTAAAGATTGTTTTGAAGACCGATTAAAAGAAATTGGGCAGGAACTGGAAAAAATAATTAAAAAATACAAACCTAAAGTATTAGCAATTGAATCTTTATTTTTTAATTCTAATCAAAAAACAGCTTTAATGGTTTCTGAAGCAAAAGGAGTTATGAAATATATTGCTTTAGTTAATGATTTAAAAGTTTTTGAATACACCCCTCTTCAAATCAAAATCGCTATTACAGGATACGGGAGAAGCACCAAAGACCAAATCTTATCCATGCTCCCTCATTTAATTAATATTGAAAAAGAGGTAAAATATGATGATGAGTATGATGCTATCGCGATAGGGCTTACTTATTTTGCTTCTCATCCTAAAATGAGCAATTAGTTAAATATTTACAATGAAATATATTAAAAAATTCGATAGTTGGAATATTCAAAAAAAGATAGTCCAAAAAAATAAATCTGTAGAAAAAGAGGATTTTTTCTTTCACGAAAGAGATGTTTGGTGGTCATCAATTGGTGTTAATATAGGAGTGGAAATAGATGGAAAAAATGAAAATTTTGAAAGACCTGTCTTGGTATTAAGAAAAATAAACAACAAACAATTTTTTGGTATTCCAATAACATCAAAAAATAAAATAGGAAATTTTTATATTAAACTTATTTATGGAAATAATAAAACAATAGGAAAAGCTTGTTTATCACAAATTAAAGTTTTTAGCACAAAAAGATTATTAAGGAAAATAGGTAAAACAAACCAAGAAGATTTTAAAAATATTAAAAAAATATTTATAGACTTTTTTTTAAGAAAATATAAATAATAGAAAATCGAAACCCCGCCAAAGCGGGGTTTCTCGGAGCTTCTAAAGAAGCACTAATATCAATATATTATCAATATTAAAATAATTTGTCAAGAAAATCTTATAAAAAGTTTAGTAGTCCGACTACTGAATAAAGACTAACACTGAATTACCTAAAGATTTTAACTTAATAAACTAAAGTAGTCGGACTACTAAACTTTTTATGAAAAAAAATAAAAACTTATTCAAAAAAATAATAATATTTCTATTTATCCTTTTAATGTTTTTTGGAGGATGGGGGTTTTTATGGATTTCCACTTTTAAAATTCCTGACCTAAATACTATCTCTGAAAGAAGAGTTTCTGAATCAACTAAAATATATGACAGAACAGGAGAAGTGCTTTTATATGATTTACATCGAGACACTAAAAGAACTTTAATTCCTTTTTCTGATATTTCTTCTACAATCAAAAATGCTACAGTAGCTATTGAAGATGCTGAATTTTATCAGCATAAAGGGGTAAAGCCAATAGCTTTTTTAAGGTCAGCTTTGGCAAACTTAAAAACAATGAGCTTCAGCCAAGGGGGTTCTACCATCACTCAACAGGTAGTCAAAAATTCAATTTTAACTACTGAGAAAAAAATAACTCGAAAATTAAAAGAGTGGGTTTTGGCTTATAAACTAGAGCAAGTAATGACTAAAGAGGAAATTTTAACCTTATATTTAAACGAAGCTCCTTATGGTGGAAATATTTATGGAATTGAAGAAGCTTCTTTATCTTTTTTTGGTAAAAATTCAAAAGACTTATCATTAGTTGAATCAGCTTATTTAGCAGCCATCCCTCAAGCCCCAACTTTTTATTCCCCTTATGGAAATAATCGTGACCGATTAGAAGTTAGAAAAAACTTAGTCCTTTCCCAAATGTTTAGAAATAATTTTATTATTGAAGAAGAATACTTAGAAGCTATCAAAATTGAACTGGAATTTAAAAAACAAGAAGTATTAGGCATAAGAGCTCCTCACTTCGTAATGTATATTAAGGAGTATTTAGAAAGTAAATATGGAAAAAATATTACAGAAGAAGGGATGAGAGTTATCACAACTTTAGATTATGACCTTCAAGAAAAAGGTGAGGAGATTGCTAAAAAATATGCTTTAGAAAATGATGAAAAATTTAATGCTGAGAATGCATCAATAATAGCTATCGACTCTAAAACAGGACAGGTTTTAACAATGGTTGGTTCTCGTGATTATTTTGATGAAAATATTGATGGTAATTTTAATATTGCTTTAGCTAAACGTCAACCAGGTTCAGCTTTCAAACCTTTTGTTTATGCTACCGCTTTTAATAAAGGTTATACGCCAGAAACAGTGGTTTTCGATTTACAAACAGAATTCTCAACCACCTGTAATCCCGATGGAACCCCTATAAATCCAAACGAGACTAGAAAAAATAACACTTGCTATTCCCCTACTAATTATGATGATGTTTTTCGTGGACCTGTTTCTCTTAGAAATGCCTTAGCCCAATCTATCAACATCCCTGCTGTTAAAATTTTATATTTAGCAGGGTTAAAAGATTCTCTACAAACTGCTAAAGATATGGGGGTTGAAAACCTTGGGAATATTAATCAATATGGTTTAACTTTAGTGTTAGGAGGGGGTGAAGTTTCTTTATTAAGTATCACAAACGCTTATGCTACTTTTTCGAATAAAGGAATTAAAAATGATGTAGCAGTAATTTTAAAAATAGAGGATAAAAACGGAAATGTTGTTGAACAATTTAATCCTCGCTCAAGAAGAATCTTACCAGAACAATCAGCTTTGTTAATTTCTGATGTTCTATCTGATAATAAAGCTCGGACCCCAGCTTTTGGAGCTTATTCCCCTCTTTATTTTGATGGACAAGCTGTGGCAGCAAAAACAGGAACTACTAATGATTATAGAGATGCTTGGATAATTGGGTATAGTGATAAAATAGCTTTTGGAGCTTGGGCAGGAAATAATGATAATTCATCAATGAAAAAAAAGGTAGCTGGTTTTATAGTAGCTCCAATGTGGCATGAGTTTGTTGTAGAAGTTCTAAAAAAATATCCTGCTGGAGATTTTCCTTTACCAGAAAAATTACCTTTAGATGAAATGAAACCTATTTTAAGAGGAGAATGGTTAGGAGGAGAAACTTATGTAATAGACAAGATTTCTAAGAAATTAGTAACTGAATATACCCCTGAAGAATTATATGAGGAAAAAATTGTTCAGAACATTCATTCTATTTTATATTGGGTAGATAAAAAAGATCCTTTAGGTCCAAAACCTCTTTTTCCTGAACAAGATATGCAGTTTGAGAGATGGGAATATAGAATTGCTGAATGGGCTTTAGACAATGGTTTTGGAACTTCTACGGTTAATCAGATACCGGTTGAGTATGATGATATTCATAAACCTGAGTACTCTCCAAGATTTGGTATTATCTCTCCAAACTCTATTTTAACTTACAATAAAAACCAGAAAATAGATGTTTTTCTATCTGAAACTTTCTCTCAATATCCTATTTCAAAGAAAGAATTTTATATTAATGGAATCTTTATAGGATCATCTTTAGTAGATAAACCTTTCTCTTTTATTCCAAATAACATTAATAATATACAAACTACAAACACTTTAAAAGTAGTAATGTTTGATTCTGTTTATAACAGGTCTTTTCAATCGGTAGAATTCAAAATCAATTAGGATTTTGAATTAGTATTATATATTAAGTAGTATGTATTATGTATAAAAGACGGGCGAGCCTTCGGCTCGCCCGTTTTTTTTGATTTTATGAGTTTAAATTAAATAATGCAACCAACCTACCTACTGGTAGGTTGCACTATTCATTTTAATACTCCAATTAATTGGAGTATTTGTGTTTTATATATTATATTATTATATATACTACAACAGATTTTAATTAAATTATTAAAAATTCCATCGGCTCATTAAAATGAGCCGATGGAATTTTTATAATTTTACTTATTTCTTTGTATAGTAAACATATTGACCACTTTTAAAATGTTGTTGAATTTCTTTTTTATCTTCTAAACTTTGAAGATAACGAGTCGCAGTAGAATCTGATACATTTAATAATTTTTCAACATCGTTATTAGATACTCTCCCTTGGCTCTCAATCAAATCTAAAATTTTATTATCTCTTTCATTTAAATTAATTGATTTAGAAAACTTCTCTTTATTTAAAAAAACAAAAATCCCATATCCTATTATTATTCCTACTACTATATAAATCATTTTATTAGTAAGTTAGCTTATAATTTCAAGTGAGGATTTATGAAAATTTATTTTCATATAATCCGAACGATGTAATTATATGCTTCGCATATAGCTTTTAGGGGTTAGAGGAAAAATTTGCTTCGCAAATTTTTCTTTTTTTATCCTAAATCTTAATTCCTAATTCTTAATTCCTAATTCCTAATTCTTAATTCTTAATTCCTAATTCTTAATTCTTAATTTTTAATTCTTAATTCTTAATTCTAAATAAAATTATAAAGTAATTTTATTTATTCATCGGCATCACTAAATACAAAAATTGATTATCTGAAACTCCTCTAATTATCATAGGTTTTCCTAATCCATTAAATTGAAGTACAACTGAATCTGTATGAATTGATTGAAAACAATCTGTAATATATTTATAGTTAAAATTAACACTTAAATCTTCACCAGATAATGCTGCTGAAATATTATTTACATTCTCCCCTACTTCATCAGATTTTGAAGTTATTTCAAATTTTTTATTTTTAGGTTTAATATTAAAACTAACTTGATTAAATTTGTTTGAAAAAATATTTATTAATTTAAAAACTCTTATAAAGTCTTCCATTAAAACCACAGCTTCAGAAGTAAATTCTTTAGGTATTAATTGTTTATAATCAGGAAAAGATCCTTCTACTATTCTTGAAGTTAAATAAATATTATTGAAATTAAAAGAAATTTGATTTTTACTTATCTCTACATCAATATCCCCATCTATATCTTCAAATACTTTTATAATTTCTGGAATATTTTTAAATGGAATTAAAATATTTTCAATTTTTTCTTTTGTAATTACAGGAATTTTAGTTTCCGCTAATCTAAAAGAATCAGTAGCTATAAAATAAATAAAATCTTCTTCAATGTTTATGCAAACACTTGATAATTCTGGTTTAATACTTGAAATAGATGCGCTATACCACACAGAACGAAGTCCTTTTGTTAATTTTTTACTATCTAATAAAATGTTCTTATCTCCTTTTATTTTAGGGATTGAGGGAAAATCTTCATTTGATTGAGCTTTAATAATAGAGGTATTACTATTAGTAATAATATATAAATTATTATTTTTAACTTCTAAATTAATTTTTTCATCAGAAATATTAGATAATAAATTTTTAAATATAGAACCAGGGACAGCAATAATTCCTTTTTCTAATATTTCTGCATTAATTGATATTTCTACTCCTAAATCTAAATTAGTTGCTTTCAAAATTAATTTATTATCTTTAGCCTCTAATAAAATACAACTTAAAACAGGTAAATTTAAATTTTTACCAATTATTTTTTCTGTCTTAGAAACAGCATTTATTAATTTTTCAGTAATACATTTTATTTTCATAATTGTTTAGTTATAAGTTCATAAAGTTAAAAGTTTTTAAAGTTTTTTAGTTTTATAAAAATCATTTTATGATTTTTATAACTTTCTACTTTATAAACTTTTAAATAATTACTACTTGTTTATATTATATATATTTAATATATATTATATGTATGGATAGTGGATAAGTGGATAACTTTATTTTAGCTTTAAAAATATATACTATTTAGTTTAATTATTTTTTAAAAACTATGGATAATTTTTTTTAAAAAGTGTATAACTTTTTAAATTTTATTTTTTACTAATTATTTATTTTAGTAATCAACAGCTTATCATTAATTTATATACAGCTTTATTAACCTAAAATTGAACGAATTTGCTCTAATTCTTGCATTAACAAACCATTAGTTTTTAAATCTCGTCTAACTTTATCACAAGAATGAATTACAGTAGTATGATCACGACCCCCTAATTTCTCCCCTATTGAAGGATAAGATACATTAAAATCTTCTCTTAAAATATACATAATTAATTGTCTAGGTTTAACTACTTCTTTTTTTCGAGTTTTTTTATAAATTATATCTTCTTCTATATTATAAAAATCAGCTACTATCTTAGTTATTTCTTTAACAGATATATTTCTATTAAAACTGATATTTGTTTTAATTAAACTACGAATTTCCTGTAAAGATAATTCTTTATTTTTTAATTGTGATTGGCATATAATTGAGTTAAAAATACCTTCTAATTCACGAATATTACCTCTCACTTCTGATGCTATATGATTAATAATAACTTCTTCTAAAAAGAAATTATGCATTTTAATTTTTGATCTTATAATAGCTACTCTTGATTCTATATCTGGAACTTGAATATCTACTGTCATTCCAGCACTAAATCTAGATTTAAGTCTATCAGCAATATCTGGAATATGGTTAGGATGTCGATCGGATGAGAAAATAATTTGTTTGTTATTTTCATAAAGATAATTAAATAAATGAAATAATTCTTCTTGAGTCCTCTCTTTATTTGTTAAAAATTGAATATCATCCATAATTAAAATATCATATTTACGATATTTTTCTTTAAATAAATTAATTTTATTTTGTTGAATAGATTGAATACAATCCATTGAAAATTTTTCTGATGTAGTATAAAAAACTTTTTTATTTAACTTTTTATATTCATTTCCTAAAGCTTGAATTAAATGAGTTTTACCATAACCTGTTTTTCCATAAACAAAAAGAGGGTTATATACAACTCCTTGTTTTTTTAAAACAGTTTGAGAAGCGACATAAGATAATTCGTTAAAAGTTCCTACTATAAAAGAATCAAAAGTATAACGGGGATTTAAATTATCTTTTCTATCAACAACAAAAGATTCTAAAGGTAATTTATTATTAAGACTCATTTGTTGTTTGTTTGCAAATTTATCGTGTATTTGAGAATTATCTATAATATATTCAACTGCCCTAATATTATTCTCTAAATCTCTTAATATCTTTAAAATATATTTATTATATTTTTCATATAACCAATTTTTAACAAACTCATTAGGTACTCCAATAAAAACAACTCCATTTTCATATTTTACAATATTAGTATCTTTAAACCATGTATTAAAATTAGGTTTAGAAAGTTTTAATTCTAAACCACTTAATACATCTGCCCATATTTTTTTATTATCTAATGTAGAAGGATTCATTTTTTATAAAATCAAGTTAAAAACTATTATATTACTGATTACAGTTTTATAAAACTAGTAAAAAGTGTATTAACATGTTATTAAGTTGTGGATAACTTCTTTTTCAAATCCAAAATTTGAAAAAGAATTATAAATTTTAAATTTTAAATTTTAAATTAATAAAAAAATAACAAGCAAAAGCTTGTTATTTTTAAGATTTATTTTTTATACTAAAATTAAACAGAGATTTTAGCTCTCCCCTTCCTTCTTTTATTTTGAAGTATTTTTTTACCAGATTTAGAAGCACTTCTCACTAAAAATCCATGAGTTTTATTTCTTTTTCTGTTTTTTGGTTGATATGTTTGTGACATAATATTTAGTTAAAAGTTTATAAAGTTGAAAGTTTGTAAAGTTAGAAATCTACTTTGTAAATTTTCTAGCATATTCTATTTCTTATATTTATTAAGTATGTTGACTATTATATCTAAAAAACAATAAAAATCAATCTTTTATACTCATCTATAAATATATTTTACTTTTAACTTTCAACTTTTTACTTTATACTAATATCTATGTTATCCAAAAATAAAAAAATAAATACAGTTTTATTTAATGAAATTCTTAGCTTTGGGAAAAAGAAGTATTTTAATTATTTTTATATTTTAGTTTTAAAAAATGAAAAACAAGAAAAAAGTCATGTAACTTTTGTTGCCCCTAAAAAACAATTTAAAAAAGCTATAGAAAGAAATGAAATAAAAAGAAAATGCTTTAATGTTATAAAAGAATTATATTCCACTATTCCCTCTTCTTTAAATATTATTTTTTTCTTAAAAAAAGAAATTTTAGAATTAAATTTAAAAGAACTTGAAAAAGAAATAGAAGATTCTTTAAATAATATTTAATAAATATTATTTAAAAATTTCAAATTATTTCAAATTCTAAATTATTCAAATCAAATCCAAATAACAAAATTAAAAGATGTTTAGTTTAAAAGGAAGAAAATAAAAGTTTTTAACATTTAGATTTTGGATTTCATTTGGAATAATTTAGGTTTTGGACTTTGAAATTTATCTTTAATCTTTTGCTTTTTAGGTATGAATGAGATATTATAGTCCTTATGATATCTTATGTATTTAACTTATTATTTTTTAACCCTATTTATAATGGGTTGATTTTTTTAATGGCTACTTTTTCTTGGATGGATATGGGAGTGGCTGTAATTATGATTACGATTATTGTGAAATTAATAATTTTCCCTTTAACAAAGAAATCTATTAAATTACAAATAATTCAAAAAAAAATAGATCCTGATATAAAAAAGATTAAAGAAGAGTATAAAGATAATAAAGAAGAACAAGCTCGAAAAATAATGGATTTATATAAAGAAAAAGGTTTGAACCCTCTTTCAAGTATTTTAATTATGTTTATTCAAATCCCTATTATCTTTGCTCTTTATTTTGTTTTTTTAAATGGAGGATTACCTGAAATAAATAATGAAATTCTTTATTCTTTTGTTAAAAATCCTGAAGGGGTAAATACAATTTTTATTGGCTTAATAGATATGTTGGATAAAAGTTTGTTTTTAGCTATTTTGGCAGGTATTTCACAATATATTCAAATTCAATTAATTTTACCTAAAATTGACTTTAGATCTAATGGTAAAAAAAGAAGCTTTAAAGAAGATTTAATGAAGAGTATGAATTTACAGATGAAATTTGTAATGCCTATAATAATTGTTGTTATTGCTTATTATTTACCGTCAGCTATTGCATTATATTGGGTTACGAGTAATATATTTATGATAGGTCAAGAGATTTTAGTTAGAAGAAGAATGGAACAAAACGAGTTAAAAGTAGAAAGTTTATAAAGTTCATAAAGTAGAAAAATTTGCTTCGCAAATTTTTCCAAAACTTTTAACTTTCAACTTTACAAACTTTTAACTAATTAAAATTATGGAAAAACAAATAGAATTAATAAAAAAGAATATTGAGTTGGTCTTACATAAATTATGTGTTGATTTTGATGAAATTCAATTTGTTGAAAGAGGAGATTTTAGTGATAGTGTTAAATTTGTTATTAAAACAAACGACTCAGGTATTTTGATTGGAAATGAGGGTGCTAATATTTATGCCCTTAATCATTTGGTTAAAAAAATAATTTATAAAAAAACCTCTGAATTCGAAGAAAAAATTAATTTTTTTATAGATGTAAATGACTATCAAAGTAATAATATAAATAAAATTAAAAAAGAAGCTTTAAGCGCCGCCCAAAAAACTGACTTATTTAAAAGAGAAGTAGAAATGCCCGCGGCTAATTCTTACGAAAGAATGATTATCCATTCTACTTTAGCCGAAGATGAGAATGTTACTACTGAATCGATAGGCGAAGGAGAGTTTAGACGAGTAGTGGTTAAACCTAAATAAAAAAGAGCTCTGATGAGCTCTTTTTTATTTAGGTTAATTTCAAAGTCCAAAACCCAAATTATTCCAAATGAAATCCAAAAACTAAATGTCAAATTATTTCTTGTTCTTAGATAATAAAATTGATGAAAAAATTAATGTCAATTCCTGAGCTTCTTGCCAGAATATACGACATTCTTCAATTTTCTCTGGATTAGCTTTAGTTATCATTTTTAACCAATGTTTAGTTTCTTTCGCTTCTTTTTTACAAATAGCTATCTTATGTCTAAAATCTTTTCCCGACTCTGCACCATCAGCTTCACAGTAATTAGCACCAATACTTGTTCCAGATCTAACAATTTGATTTAATATTGATTTATTTATATTATCCTGCTTAATTTCTTTACAAAACAAAATAATGTTTTCTCCGAATATTCCAGTTCTTTCTTCTAAATTATATATTTTTTTTGATTTTGTCATTTGGATTTGATTTGAATAATTTGAAATAATTTGGATTACTTTGACATTTACAATTAATCTCTAATCAGAGATTAATTGTAAACCCCAAAGAGAGAAGTCTTTTTTATTCATAAAAATCAAATAGTCATTATTAGAAGTAACTGATAAATTTATTATATCTATTCCCTCTACTACTAGATCTTGGATAGAGATAATTTCTTTAAGTTTTCCTATCGAGGTATCTATTTCCCAAATATTATCAGAGAATAAAACATTTCCTTTGTACCAATCATTTAAACTACCACTAGAAATTACTTGAGTTGGAACCCCACAAAAAATATTTATATTATTTTCACTCCAAACACATTTTTCAGGAAAGGTTTTTAGAGGAATTTCTATAGTTGTTTTTTCTTCAAAATTATATAAAGATAATTGAAGTTTTGAATTAGAGTTTTCGGAATATAGTATATCTAGATTTTCATTAGGAAGAGTAGAGAGATTTATTTTTTTATCTAACATTTTAGAGAAATTTTTCGTTACAGAATTAAAAATAAACATATAACCTAAAGTATTTCCTGTAGTCTTTGAGGTAAAAGATATTAATTTATCATTTATATTGTGTATTAACCATTCTTTTAGAGGAGAAGAAAAAATTTGTTTAGGTTTAGTATTATCTATATCAACTAAAATACCTCTTGATTCAGTTCCTGAGTTTATTAAATAAAATAAATCTTCATCAAAATAAATTAAATCTTGAATGTCGTTTTGTAAATAAACACCTTCTAAATCAACAAGAATAGTGCTACTAGCATTAGGAGTTAAAGTAGCAGAATAAGTTTTAATTACATCATTGTCTAAATAATTAAAAATTAAATTATCCTCATCTATCCATTTGGCAGAATTTATTTTTGGGATAGTTTTATTAGAAATTCTTTCTTGAGTTAATGAGTTGGTGGTTGTTTCGTAAATATTTCCTGTAGCCTTTTCTATATAACGGATAGTATAAAAATCATCTTTTTTAAGATCTTTTTTAAATATAACAGCCCCAACTATGGGTTTGTCTGAAATTTTTCTTAAAATTGGTATTTGCTGAGCAATTTCTTGGTCACTTAAATAATCAGGATTATCCTTTAGAGCTTCAAAATCTTTTCCTAAATCTACCTTCCCTACTTCTCCAACAGGGAAAAGATTTTCAGAATCACCATCAGGAGTTGTTGAAGTTTTTTCTCTAAAAAAAATAAAATAACTCAAAATGCCTATAAATAAAATTATAGTTGAAATGATTATTATTTTTTTTATATTTTCGTTTTGCATTTTTATCTAAAAAAATTTAAAAAGTGAATTGATTATTTTTTAAGGAGTGGGGGTTGGACAAGAAGTACTTGAAGAGACTTTTGTAGAACTATAAACATTACCATAATCACTAGTAGGTTTACTTGAAAAACAAATTTGACTTGTTGCTGTCCCAGCGCACCAACAAATTTTGGTAGAGGTATCAGTAGAAGTAGTATCAACAGGAGTAGTAGGGGTAGCAGTATATTCAACAGTTTCTAAATTAGTATTAAAATTAACTAAATCAGTATTAATAGTGTTTAAAATTAACCAAGAAGCTAGAACTAACACTAAACCTAATAAAGCGCCGTTTATCTGTTCTTTAGCCGCAGTTGTATAAGAAACTGCATCTGAGGTCATATATTTAAATCCTCCAATAACTATCATTAACACAGCTAGAGCTGAAGCTATTCCTATTGCTAAATTAAAGATTCCTTTTAAATATCCCCCAAAATTGTTTGTGGTGAGAGGAATCCCTGGTAAAGATTGTTCTAATAAAGTATAGGTTGCTTTTCCATCTGTAGAAATTCCTTGCAATCCTCCAAGTTCAGGTGTAACTTCACCCCCGTCAACTTCTGATTCGTAGATAATATTATAGGGAACATGCTGACTATCATTGTCCTCTGCTTCAGCTATCATCTCTTCTAAGGTTTTAGTTGTCACTGGGGTTTGGACAGGAGTTGCTTGGATGGTACTTATAGGTTCAGTATAAATAGTTGTTGTGTGGCTTGGTTGTAGAGTAAAGTCAGTAGAAGTTGTTGTGTGGCTTGGTACTGTATCTACAGCTTGTATAAAAAAAGGAACAAAAAATCCTATTAATAAAATTATTATAAATAAATTAAATATTTTTTGTGTTTTGTTTTTCTTCATCATATTATTATAACATTTCTTTTATTGACATTGATTTGATTTTTGAAGTTTGTTTAGAAGTCCGACCTCTTTAAGTCCTCCGACTTCATTTTTTTATCTTTCGATATACTAGCTTAACGATTATAGTTCTGTTAATTCAGAAGTCGGAGGACATTTACTAAAGGTTACAACTATCTTAGTTAAGAGGTCGGACTTCATTCAAAAATTAAATTAAAACTATTTTCAGTAAATAATAAAAATTTCTTTAAATCTTGAATTTTTAAAGTAATCGGAAAAGAACCAGTTGTTTCTATCTCTCTTCGTATTGTTATCTTATTTTCAAATCCTTGGGCAGGGTCATTGCTTACAAACCAATCGTATTGAATATCTTCTTTATTATACATTGAAAAGAATAAAGGATAAGCTATTATTTTAACTTCTTCTGAATAATTATTGAATAGAGGAAAAAATTCTAAATTTTTATTATTTAATAATCCTAACAAAGGGTCTTCTTCATAAAAAATTATCTCAGGATTATAATTTTTAATCAATATATTTTTCTTACTTCGGATTGTCCCATCTAATGTTTCAACTTCAACTGAAATTATATTTTCTCTAAATAACTCAGGCCCTATAAATGAAAATGAACTTTTTCCGTATCCAGAATCTTTACTAGATATTTTACCGTCGTTTTTCCAAGTATAAATTAATTCTTCAGAGTTTATTTTAACCCCATTACTTTTTATAAAATTAGGGAAAGCTACAATTTTAACAACAGCTTGATGGGTATTTAAAGCTTTTCCTTTATAGAAAGGAGGAGTAAAAGTATCAGCTTCCCATATTAAATCCAAATCAGCAGGAATAATTTTAAAAGTTTTACTCACCTGTCCTACATCAGAAGAATTAATTTGAATAGTTAAATTTGTAACTTCTCCAAAATCTTTGGTGCGAAAAGAAAAATCTTTTTTACCTACTCCTTCTAATTTTAAAACTCCATCTACAAACCAAGAAATAATTGCTCTATTCATATCAGTTATGTATATTTCAGTCGATGCTGTGACGCTTTGGTTAGCTGAAGGAAATTCAGGATCTAATTTTATATTTATATTTTGATTATTAAGTCCTAAGTTAGCACAAGAAATTGAGAAAAAACCTAATATAAAAAATATTAGTAAAGTTTTGAATATTCTTTTTTGTGATTTTAGGTTAAGCATAATTTTCAGTAAGTTTTTTTAAACCTTTTTTGTTTAAATGTTTCCCTAGTTGTTCTTGTTTTTCTCTAGATAGAATATTTTTTCTATCTAGTTCATCATCAGCTTTAACAATAATATAAGTTAACATTATCATAATAGTTAATCCTGGAACAAAACTAAGAGTGGCTTCTAATATAGGAGTTATTGCCCAAAGAGCTATCATTCTCAATCCTTTATCAAAAAGCCCGACCCCTTTAATTTTAAGCCATAACCAGAAAGTAAGAAAGGCAATCAAAGCTACAAAAGAAGATGCAATCCATCCAATAAAAGGAATTAAGTCTAAACCTATTTGTATTGAATCAAAAAAGATAGCTGTCCCTAACATTAAGTAATAATCTATTTTACTAATTCTGTATTTATAATCACTCATATTTTTAATTAAATCTAAGATTTAAATTTCTGGACTGCCACAAGATTATTTTTTAACAAAAAATAATCTTTCGCAGGGACGAATTTTGGCGGAGCCAAAATTCGTATACATAATACATAATACATAATACCTACTTCCCTTCCGCTTCTTCTAACTCTCTTTTCGCTTTCTTGATATTCAATATTTGTGAAGGGTCAGAAGTAATAATTTGGTCTTCGGTATATGAGGCAAAAATTTGGATCGCCACATGTTTCATCCCAGCGAAGAAAATTCCCTCTCCTACTTTTGATTCTAACAATAAATATTTTTCCTCATCAGTTAAATTAAATGTTTTCTGAACTAAATCAATACTGGTTGGTGATTGTTTAAGCAGTAATTGGATGGATGAGTTTGTAATAATAGGCATTCCATAAGGAGATGATAAGAAATCACTAACATCTTGAGTAACAGTTGAAATTCCTAAATAATATTTTCTCCCTCTTTTAGCTAACCCAAATAAAAATGACGCGGTATCTTCAGATTTCATCATCCACCAAGCTTCTTCAATTACTAGTAATCTTTTCTTTAAATTTTTTCGAATAGCGCTCCAAATATATTGAGTAATAATATACATTGCTACGGGTTTCAATTCGTCTTCCATATCTCGGAGAGAAAAGACTACAAATTTTCTATCAATATCAACATTAGTAGGTTGATTTATAAAACCTGACCAAGTTCCTCTTGTATATTTAGCTAGTTTTTGAGTTAAACTTTCTGTATTTTCCATTCCTGCCAAAACTAATTCAAAATCAGATAATAATGGAGCATCTATATTTGTAAAATCAGAATCGGGGGTAATATCTTTTAAGGCATAAGTTTCAGTGATAGCTCTATCAATAGTTGAGTCTTCTTCAGGGGAAAGCCCTCCAAACATTACTCTAAATAAACCGACTAAGTTTATAATATTAGAGCGTAAAACATTTGCTTGAGATTCCCCTTCTCGCGCTTTGGGTAAATCAAAAGGGTTGATATGGTGTTCCGAAGTTAAAGATATATTAAAATATCTTCCATCCATAGCTTCTGATAAGTACTCGTATTCTTTTTCTGGATCTATTACCATTACATCAGTATCAAACATCAGAGAACGCAGAATTTCTAACTTAACAGCGTAAGATTTCCCTGCTCCAGACTTAGCAAAGGTTACTGAATTGTAATTTGGAAGAGAAAATCTATCAAAAAGAACTAAACTAGAATTATGTCGATTAATACCATATAAAATACCTTTATCAGAAGTTAAATCTGAAGAAACGAAGGGGAAAATACTAGAAAGAGGTGAAGAATTCAATTTCGAGTACACTTTTAACTGGTCTTGGTTTAGAGGAATAGTGCTTTTAAAACCTTGTTCTTGTTGGAATAAGGCTGGACGAATATAAATCATTTTTGATTCTAAAATTGAGCGGATTTCACTTTCTGTTCTATCAAGTTCTTCTTCTGAATTTCCATAAACTGAAACATAAACACTAACATCAAATAATTTTTCTTGAGCTTGCTGGAGTTTATCTCGTAAGTCTTCTAAATTTTGATAAGCCGCATCTAAAGAAGGGTCTCGGACCATTCCTTTGTTTTCTCTCATCATAATTTGGCTTTGTACTTCAGCTACTTTCTTTTGAAATTTTCTTAAAACCTTTGCTGTTTCAATAGGATGAATAAATATAGAAACATTAAATTCCTTATCTAAATTTATAACAGGTGAAAACCAATTATCTGTTAAGAATTTAGGATAAGAGATTATAAAAAAAGTACGGATAATTTTTTCTCCTAAATGAGTTTCTTTTGGTGTTATTTTTAAAGCAGAGGGAGCAATAATATCTTTTAGTTCTAAAACTCCAGCATCATAAATCTCCTGAGGTAGAATTGGATCTATCTGTATTTCTTTTTCTTTTTTACCGCCTAATAGGCGAGTTATAAAGTTCATAAAGTTTATAAAGTTATAAAGTCTTAATTAATCCTGATAATAATTTCGAAATCTCTATTGATAAGTTATTTAATTCTTCGTATTTTTTATTATTAATATAATTGAATTGTAGTGATAAGTGTAACATTGATCTAACTTCTGAACATGACCCTTTTGAAACAAACAAAAAATATTTAAATTCTTTATTCCCTTTCCTTTCAAATCCCTCTGCTATATTATTCATTATTGAAACAGAAGCTCTTTGTATCTGATTTTTAAAACCAAAATCTTTAATTTCTTTAAAAATATTATAAATTTCTACTGTTAATTTTTCTGATTTTTGCCAAGATATTATATCTTCAAATTTTTCTATTTTCATACTTTTAACTTTACGAACTTTATAACTTTATGAACTTTCTAACTCAAGTTAACTGGCTTCTCGGATTCTCCGGGGTTATATAATTTATAAAGTAATTCTACCACCTCTTCAGTGCCTAATCTAACCATTCGTACCCCTGTTCTAGTTAAACCGCTTTCTACTATACTTGCTCTTTGCTCTAATTGAGTACGATTTTCTTCAAATTCAAAAGCATTATCTTGAGCCTCAGTAGTTTGTTTTTTTGAAGAGAAAGGATTAAAACCTTTTTTTGATTTTAGTATAGGAGGATTATAAGAGACTATAACAAAAAATGACTTGGTCATTATATTTGTTTTGTTGGTAAAACTTTTAATGAAATTAATATATTCTCTTGTTTGAATTTTAATTAATTCAATTACTTGTTCTTTGTGACGATTTTCCATCATTGTAATATAAGGGCGAATATCTAATTTTTGAGATTGAACAAATATTTGAACCGAAAATTCTAATGAATTTAAAAAGTTTTGAAATTGTAAAATTATAGCTTGCTGTTCGTCTGAAGACTTTAAAGCTAAGTTAATTGATGACACCATTAATATAGCTGCTAAGGATCCATCTTTCTGAAGAATGATACCGTCTCGAATTTCTTTTATAGTCACAAATTCTTGTGTTTGTTTTGAGTTTTTGTTTTCCATAATAATTAGTTTGTAAAGTTTATAAAGTTTAAAGTTTATAAAGTTTTTTAATTTGTAAAAAATCACTCTGTAATTTTTTGACTTTTAACTTTTAACTTTACGAACTTTTAACTCTTTTTATTTGTCTTTTATGTCGAGTTCCCAGCTTAATTCCTTTAATTTACTATCTGATAAACGGGGGATATTTAATTGAGACACTATATTTACCTCTTCTTTCTTTTCTATTTTTCTAGGTTCTTTCTTCCAGATATATAATTTGTCTGATATTAGGTATTTAAAACCTGATTCTAAAATATTGATAAAAGGCTTATTGTTTTTTGTATAAAAAGCTAAAGCTAATGACAATCCGATTACTCCAGCGATTAAAATAAAAGAAATAAATTTAGGTAATACTGTATAAAGTGTAAAAGAAATCCCCGCTCCCCCAGCTAGGTAGATAAATTGCTTGAAAGTTAAAGGCCCAAATATTTTGTCTTCAACTTCTATAAATTGTGGTACTTGAAATTGCACAGTGCGTGTTAAATTATTATTGATAATATTATAACTTAATTTGTATTTTTAAAAATATCTCTTTGCTTATGTAGGTTTAAATTTCTAATTTCTAATTTTCAATTTCTAAACAATTTCTAATGAATTAATTTCTAATGTTTTAAACATTTAATCATTGAAAAATTTTGTCATTGTTTGAAAATTAGAAATTGAAAATTGAAAATTCGAGGTCATTCTATTACCTCGCGGTATGGATCTATTGTATAACTTTTTGGTTTATCTTGCTGTGTTGTTGGGGATTGCGGGTTTAGGTTGTTATTGTTTTCCACTTCTGAACCTAACGGATTTTGCGGAGCAAAATCCGTTGACGAAAAGTTTTGCTTTGTCGTCCCTGCCTGCCGGTAGGCAGGTTCGCGAGTGTTAGCGACGCGATCCAGAGAACTTTCTGAAACAATTAATTCTTTTTTAGGCATTTTGATTAAATCCGTGGTTTTTTCTGTAGGATTTGATATTTCATTTAACAATTCTTCTCGAACCAAGTCTTCATCTAAATCTTCATCTTCAGATTCTTTTTCGGGGGCATGAATTTTTCTTAATGATTCACGAATATCAGCAAAAATAGTATTGTTTATTTCTTCTGCCATTTCTTTCGATTTTTCAAAACTTAATTCTGAAACCTTTTGGATATTTTTGATAAAGTCTTTTTTTGGTTTTAAGCCAAGCATTAGATAACCAATTTCTTTAGTCAATTCTTCTGCTTCGTCGTATTGAAGTTTATATTTATCAGCCAAAGCTAGTAGTTTTTCATTAACTTCATTAGACGAAATAGCCTCCTGAATATCTTCAGGAATATTTAAAAATTTTTCTTTTAGTTCTTCAAATGCAAACATGGTTTTAGTAGGTTAGTAGGTTAGTAATTAGCTTTTAGGGGTTATAATCCGAATGACCCGAATAATATCCTAATGACCCGAATGAAAAAATTGCTCTGCAATTTTTCTTATTACTTCTGGATTGCTTCGTTGCGACTCGCAAAGACGAAAAGCTTTAGCTTTTCGTAATGGATTTTGCTAAAGCAAAATTCGTTACTTCGTCTCTGCGAGATATTTTTAGAGAATTTTTTGAAAAGAAAGTTTTCTTTTCAAAAAATTCTCTAAAAATATCGTGGCAGGCTAGAGTTAATTTTTAATTTTGGTTATTTTTTTGCGTCTTTAAGAGAGTCATTGATTTTCTTTATTTTTTCATTTAATTTTTCAATTACATCTTCTTTATCACTAATTTCAGTTCTAAGTCTTGCTACTTCAGTTGGATCAGGTGATGGTTTTTTTCTTTCATCGACTAAATCATCAGTAAGTACCTTCAGGTCTTTTTTCTCTTTCTTCAAATCTTTTTTATGAGTTACTAAATCAGTTAAAGCTTTTCCTGCAGCTTGGTTTCCTCCAGTAGTTCCTGTAATAGTACTCCAAACAGATCGTTTCTTAAGATTTTCTCCTCTTAGTTCTGTTCGAGTCGCCATGATTGGTTTGGTCAAATCATCATTACCATTAGCATCTTTTCCATACATTAAATTACCACTGGCATCTTTTTTCTGTACACCAGAATCACCTTCTAGGGATTGGGCATATTTAATTTCAGCTTTTCTTTTTTCTTTTGTTTTTGTGGTGTATCCTCCCTTTATTCCTTCACCTAAGCCCCCTGGGACAGCTCCTGCGGCTGCTTTACCAAGAGTTGTATTTCTAGCATCGAAACTAGAATCAGCTGTTCCTCTTAGCCCTTTTAATAACATTTTACCTCCCCAACTTGTAGCCATATCTTTTTTCTCAAAAGCAGTTGCTCCTTTGTAAGCTAACCCTCCGATAATATTTCTCCCTAATCTTCCTGTAGCTCCAAAAGTAGCTCCTCCAACAACTCCTTGCCCCCATTTTTGCATTCCTTTACCCATACTTATCACCCCAGAAGCTCCTGTTGCCCCCATACTTTTAGCTGAGATTAAAGCCCCTAATAATAATCCAATTATTAACAAAAAATTAAATATAACTACCACTGCACCAGGCAAAGCTCCTCCACCAGTGAAAGCTTCTGCAAAACCTTTTTCATTCCCTGACATTGATAATGTTTTTTGAAAAGCAGGACTGGTTATTCCTCTAGCAACTATATAAATAAACATTAAATATATAGGGGCAAAAAAAGCTTGGTTAAATAATTCTGACCACCATTTTTTTGCCATACTACGAGTTTCAGGTAAAATTGAACCTATAAAAGCAATTGGAGAAATCATCATTAAAAACATTAAAACAACTGTTCTTATAATAAATAAAATAGCGGCAGCAAAAAACACAAAAGCAGTGATTAATATTAAAAGAGAACCGAAAAGACCAATAGTGAAAATATTTTTATGTTTAATTATAGGCATCTCTCCATCTTTTCCTGGGGTGATGTCTTTTCCGTCGTAAATAGATTTTAAATTTAAAGATTGAGCAAAAATATCTGAAATCCCCTTATCATATTTAGAAAGCCCTCCATTATTTGAAGCATAATTACTTCCAGTACCACTTACTCCACTAATTGTTGCATTGTAAAAACCAATAGCCATTACATTTGATGCATCTATAATTACATTTGTGATAAATAAAGAAAAGTTTATAAATAAAGCGGCAAGAATAACATTTTTAAGTAAATTTTTTGCATTGTGGCCAGAAAGTCCTAGAATAGTTCCAATAGCGATAAAGAGTAAAATAAAAATAAAAACCATATTAGACATATCTCGAATAATTGTCCATCCAATATTTACTACTCCTGTGCTACCAACCAAAGCTTTAAAATTTAAAGTATATTGTAAAGTAAAATTAAATATAATTCCTGCTAATGCTAAAATTTGGGAACTTATCCAAAGCATTGCGTTTCCTATGAATGACAATATGTCATCTTGATAAGGGAAAGCATAACTAATCTTAAAACTCCCCAAAAAAACCAATATTGAGAAAAAGGCAGTTTTAAATATTAAGTTGTAGTTTTTTAAAATTTTCATTTAATTTTTAAGGGTTGTAGGAACTGTTTACATTATTTACATTATTTGTAGGTGTATTGTTTGACCCAATGAACTCTGTTCCTGAGTAAGCACACTTCTTATTATCAGCTTTACAAATTAAACATTCATTATATCTTTGTAAAATTCCTTTATCTTCTTCATTAGGATATTTAATAATATTTGAATCCCAATTTATTGTTGTCGTTTCAGCAAAGATATTTATTAAAGTACTAATATTTTTTTGTAAACCAAAGTCTAAACCAATATTTTCACTAGTAGGATAACCATCTTTTTCTAATTCTGCTTCAGAGATATCGTATAGATCATGAACATCTAAGGATAAAGTCATATATTCATTCATAATATTAGACAGTTCTTCAGCAGTGGTGGCACTGTTCTTTTTAATAAGTAATGTATTTAAGTTGTTTATAATATTGTCTGAAATAGCGATGTCTTTAGTGATAGAAGTTTCTTTGGAACTTAAATTTATTCCTATAGTTGTTTGAGGGATAGTGGCATTTCCATCAAGGAAGGCTTGAGCTAAACTAAGTTTTGTAGTTTCTCCAGTGCTTGTTAAACAATTTATAAGCAATTCTAAGTATTCAATAGCTTCTTCCACTAAATCTAATGAATTATTTTTAATTTCGTTGTATTCAGTTTCAGCTTCTATAGACTCTCCAATAGTATCGTTTATTTCTTGTTTTAGAGAACTTAAATTTTGAGGAGTATTATAAGATGAAGGGTTTTGACCAGATAATCCTTCGGAACTCATTACTCCACTAATCAATTGTGTTAGTAAAGCCCCTATAATTTCATTAATTTCATCCGCGGTAATTAAAGCCTCTCTTCCTGAATCGAGGTTTTTATTTAATTGACTTGCTATAACAGACCCAGGCGTTTTAGTAGTACAAACTTCTCTTACTCCTCCTACTATTTCACATTCTTCCCAGGAGTAGAAACCACTTCCCCAATTAGCTTGGAGAGTTTTTTGTTCTTGTTTTGTCAGGATTTTTTCCAAAATGTTTTCTTCAACTTCTAAGAAAGCTCCATAAACATTATTACTTTGTTTATTTGTCATTTCTATCCAAGTATCCCAACGGAAATCATTTTCTAATGATAGTAGAGCTCCTCCTGCATTATTAACAGCATCGGAAAGAGTACAATTATAGGCATCACTTTCACCATAAAAAGTATTGTATAAAGACATTTTAAGTTGAAGACTGAAAGGGCTACATAAAAAAGCTAATTCTGATCCATATATATATTCTCCAATTATTCCATCAGCAATGTCAGTCATCATTCCTTCAAAATCAGTTACAAAAGAAGGGTTCCCATCAAAACCAGAATTGATCCAATTTACAATAGAAGTAGTCATTTGTCTTACTGCCATTTTAGCAACAGCCCAAGCGATACCGTCTAATACACGTTCTTTATTATCATCATAAATGGCTAGTGCGGTAGAAATTTTTTCATAACCAACGCTTATTTTATCTAATACAGCAGAAATAATTCCTGAAGGACCACCAATTGTATCTGCCCAAGCATCAGTTTGTTTAGGTTGGGCTAAAAACAAAGTCGGCACCAAAAAAGTTACTACTAGAAAAGTTGAAATTATTTTTTTAAATTTATTATTTTGAAAAATCATTGTGTTTTTAAAATCTTATATTGTTTTGTTTAAAAAATTCTCCTATTTCTGCTGAAGCGACCATTATTTCTTGAGTAGTTTCATAATATTCTTTAGCTCCAACTAAAGCTAAAATAGGATCTTGAAAAACTTGAATCATTTGTTCAATATTACCAATCATTTTTTTAAAGGAATTAATTAGATTTAAATGTTTATTTTGTAAAATTGAAGGAATTTCTATTTTTATTAAATCACCTATTGCTTTTTCATAAAAAACCATATTAGACTTTATTTCCTCTAGTTTTTCCGGTGAATTACTATCCAAAGCTTCTTTTAAAATTAAATTATCATCTCGGAGTTCTGGGATGTTAGAAAAAACTTGTTTTAATTCAATTGAATATTTTTGTAGAGATTCTTTTGATGAATCTTGGCTAATCTTTAAATCATTTAAAGTTAGATACTTAATATTAGGTTCAATCCCCAAGCTATTAGCTGTTATTTTTTCAATAAACTTGGCCTGTTCTTGGGTTCCTAAAACATCATTTTGTTTTAAAGCTATATATCCTGAAAAGACTTCTCGAGCCAATATATCTGTTTGGGTTAGAGTTGATTGGGAAGTTTTTGAGATTTTTCTCCCTTCAATAATTATTTTATTAAAATCTCCTACTCCCTCAACTAAAGGATCTCTCCCAGCTAAAATTTCATCATTATCATTCATCCCATCTCCATCAGAGTCGGGGTTGTTTAAATCTGTTCCCCAAAGTATTTCTTCCCAATCTTTCAAACCATCATTATCGGAATCCTTAATGGTAATTTTCTGAGCAATTTCTTGAGTGTCTTGATTTGTTGTAAGGGAATTATAAACAAACTCTTTATTTTTATATTTATTAAAAACAAAAAACATTAAAAAAACAACTAAAACAATAGCAAAAAAAACCAATAGCTTTTTGTTCCTTGAATTAATATTCATCCCGTTAGAAATAAAACATCTCTTAGAGATACTCTATTTTCTTTGATTAACATTATTAATGTTTTTATGAATTAACCCGAAATTTCTAACGGGATTCATCTGACTAAATTATATCATTTTCTGTAAATATTTTTTGAATAATTGTGAATAACTCAAAAGAGTTAAAAGTTCGTAAAGTTCGTAAAGTTTGTAAAGTTTGTTAAGTTTGTTAAGTTTGTTAAGTTTGTAAAGTTTGTAAAGTTTGTTAAGTTTGTAAAGTTTGTAAAGTTTGTAAAGTTTGTAAAGTTTGTTAAGTTTGTAAAGTTAAAAATTAAATAGATTAAAGTTTTTTATACATTCTATTCCAATGTTCTTAAGAACATTGGAATAGATATAAAATAAGCCATTCAAACGGCTACGATTTGTAAATCGTAGCCGTTTGAGCTATTTTTAATTAAATTACCCCACAAAACAAAATCCATAGGGGTAGAACCCCCACGGGTTTTGTTAGGGTTTGTTTTTTAGTATTAATTAAGTAACCTATTATATAAATTTTTCCAATTTTCTAGGGTTAAATCTTCAGCTCTGATTTTTGGAGAGATTTTTAGTTTTTCTAATATAGAAATTAATTCTTCCTTGGTTCCAAAAGAAAGATTATTGGTTAGAACTTTTCGTTTACTAGAAAAAGCTTGGTGAATTAAATCAAAAAACTTTTCTTCATTAATATTTTTGAAAAAATCTTTAGAAATTTTGTCTATTATGAGAATAGCAGAATCAACTTTAGGTTGAGGAGAAAAATATCTGGCTGGGATAGTTTTAATAAATTTAGGTTCCCCATAAACTTTTATACTTAAAGATAAAATGTTTTCCTTCTTGTTTTTATGCCTGCCTGTCCGGTAGGCGGGTTTTAATGCTTTAATGTTTTCATGTTTGTCCCCAACTATTCTGATGGCGACTTCTTTTTGAAGCATTAAAATCATTTGAGAAGGCTGAAAGTCAGAAGATAAAAATTTTCGAATTAATTTCCCAGTAATATAATATGGAATATTTGCTACCACTTTATACCCCTTTAACTTCACAGGAGTCGGACTCCTGTGAAATAATGTTTTGGTGGTTAAGTTTAAAATATCGGCGTGGATTAAGGTTAATCTACCCTCTTTTATTTCTTCTTCAAATTTTTCTTCTAGAAATTCAATTAGGCGGTCGTCTTTTTCTACCGCGACTACTCGGTTTGATTGTTCTAAAAGTTTTGTGGTTAAAGAACCTTTTCCTGGTCCCACTTCTAAAACAACATCATCTTCTTGAAGATTGGCTGTTTCTACTATTTTGTCCAAAATTTTTGAAGATTTCAAAAAATTCTGACCCAGTGATTTTTTTGCGATTATCATAAATATGTATCAAGTATCAGGTAGTATGTATTATGTATAAAAAAATAGCAATTAATAAAATTACTCCAATTAATTGGAGTAGTGTAACCTACTAATAAGCAGGTAGGGACGAATTTTGCTTTAACAAAATTCGTATACTTAATACCCGCCTCATCAGCGGGTCGCCTCCACCAGTTGGCGGAGAGGCGACTTAATATATAATACTTGATACTGAAAAATAAGCAAAATTCCATCGGCTCACTACCCTCCAGCTGGTAGAAGCCGGTGGAATTTCTTAATTCTTAAATCTAAAACTTAAATCTTAAGTTTAAAAAATTTATAGTTATTAAAAATAAGAATTAAACAAAACAATTTTTTTAATTCACTACACTTTACTCGCGACCGCCAGCTAAAGACAAAAACTCTGTTGATAATAGTTTCAAGATAACCTTTAAAATAAGCACGAAACAACAAAAAAAGGTAGGATTTCTCATGTATGAAAAAATTACATGAGAAATCCTATGAAATTTCTTTAAAAACCTTTTGTTAGCAACCAAAACACTTTGAGTAAAGCCATCTTTCCTGATAAGTTAATTTAAAAAAAATCAAAATATCAACAGACTAAATGTCTTTAACCCACGACGAGTAAAGTGTAGTTGTTTAATATATTAAAAAATAAAAATATTTTAGTTAATCGGAGTATTTTTTCTCTGTCTAACTAGCTAGTTATATGAAAACTACCTATTGGCAGACAGGTATGATACATAATACTTTCCGCTAGCTGGCGGAATATAATACAGAAAAATAAATATGAAGCAAGCATATAATTCCATCGTTCGGATTATGTGAAAATGAATTTTCACAAATCCTCACTTGAAATTATATGAAGCAAGCATATAATTCCATCGTTCGGATTATGTGAAAATGAATTTTCACAAATCCTCACTTGAAATTATATGAAGCAAGCATATAATTCCATCGTTCGGATTATGTGAAAATGAATTTT